>Ga0265797_10000149_pt1 | contig 137015 bp, 131 predicted proteins | sample P2T30metagenome_FD_192433 | JGI IMG/M metagenome (GOLD analysis project Ga0265797, IMG submission 192433) | Plant litter microbial communities from East Loma Ridge, Irvine, California - P2 T30 | ecosystem: Environmental > Terrestrial > Plant litter > Unclassified | place: USA: California...
GTCAAAGCTGAACCGCGTCTTCTGGCTCGCATCATCATCGCCAAAGTGGCCAAGTCGTCTGGTGAGGTACAGCGGATTCTGGACTGTGTGCCTATCTACCAAGTGGAAGACTTGGACAAAGCCGAGGCCTTGGGGTATCTTGATAGAAAACGGGCGCAGGGGAGGTGGGATACTACTTGGAAGGGCGCTTCTGGGACGCCTTTGATAGATTTGCTCGAGGGGAAGGAGATTTTTGAGTGAACGCATTCCTTGGTCGTTGTGAATCCTGCTACACTGTGTACGGTTTCATTAGACACGAAGTTGTTGCGTGCGGAGAGTGTTCAATTCGATTCTGTCTGCCTCTCTCTTGGCATCGCTTCACGCGTTCTGAGACGCGTGGCAATATCAGCATGATTCGATATGATAACATCATCGGGCAGTGTTCAACTCGTGTCCTTGGACTTTACCAGCTCTTACACTCACTTTCTCGCTTTAAGGACCTCAGCAAGGTGCACGGATTTCTAGCGCCATCGAATCACTACAATAGCGGTGCTGCGGAGGTGTCGGCCCCCATCATCTCGCGGCACTACGTGTAGCCAACCAGCCCCCATGGAAGACTGACCATACGGTATCCATCTCGTTCCTCGCAATGTAGCGACACTCTACACGGTCCAGTAACTACGCCGAGCCTTGTGATATTCCGATGACTCTTCACCATGATCATGCCCAGGCTCTCGGTGGCCGCGCAACCCGCCAGCGGGTTTGTTCGCAAGCGGCGCCCGCGGACAGCGGATACCAGGTAGGTACAGTATCTCGTACGAGCTACCACAGAGCAGACATCTCATAAGTATATCGCAGCGATGCAACAAATGACATTGCTTACCGGAACAAGAAACACATCATTCTCATCTTCCACATTTACGCTGCAGGACCTAGGACTGCGACACGTTCCGTGAAACTCCGTTGAACAGCATTTAGAAGACATCAAACGCGCTGCTACGACTCTACACCGCCGCAGCCACTCAGAGGCGCGCACACGCCAGCTGGCATGGATCGACCAAACACGCCCAAGGAGGTTGACACGTCCGATTCCGAAATATGTCAACTCGCACGCCGCATATCTGCTGCTGAATCGGATCACCTTGATCACGGTTCGCCATTCGATGCTCTCGAGTGCACTGCATTGGACCCAAATTCCGAGAAATTCGATGCCAAACTATGGTCAAAACGCTTCTATGACACCTTGTACGCCTCTGACCCGGCCCGTGTGATGGGTGTTGCATACGAAAACCTACACGTATTTGGCTATGGTAGTGATACCGACTATCAGAACACTGTTGCCAACTGGCCGCTGAAGCTGCCGAAACTTTTCCATCGACTCATCAACAGCCGAAGGCAAAAGGTCGATATCCTTGATCAATTTGAAGGACTGATCAGACCCAGCGAGATGGTCTGCGTTCTAGGGCCCCCCGGATCTGGTTGTTCAACTTTGCTGAAGACCATTGCTGGAGAGACGCACGGCCTCAACATTGGCGAACAGTCAAAGCTCAATTACAACGGTATCTTACCAGAGACCTTGCGCTCCATGTTCCGTGGAGAGGCAATCTACACTGCGGAGGTCGATGTTCATTACCCCATGCTGAGCGTCGGGACAACCTTGTATTTTGCCGCTCTGGCGAGAGCTCCCTACTCGCTACCTGCTGGAATTTCACGGGAGCAGTATGCTGCGCACATGCGTGACGTTGTCATGTCACAGCTTGGAATATCGCACATCAAAAGTACGAGAGTTGGCAATGACTTTGTGAGAGGTGTGTCTGGCGGAGAGAGGAAGCGAGTTACCATTGCAGAAGCGACTCTCAGTGGCGCCCCCTTGCAATGCTGGGATAATTCCACAAGAGGTCTCGACAGTGCGAACGCCATCGAGTTCTGTCGCACCCTTCGCACACAAGCAAACGTGTTTGGCGTGGCCAGCATGGTGGCTATATACCAAGCTCCGCAGCAAGCCTACGATACCTTCGACAAAGTGTGCGTCTTGTATGAGGGCCGCCAGATCTATTTTGGACCCGCAAGACAAGCCCAAGGCTACTTCGAACGGCTTGGATTCGTGTGTCCAGAAGGCCAGAGCACCCCCGACTTCCTGACATCCATGTCTAGCCCCAGCCAACGAACCGCTTTGCCCGGCTTTGCAGACCGTGTCCCTCGCACCCCGGCCGACTTTGTGAAGGCATGGATGGATTCGACTGAACGCAAAGAGTTCCTTAGTCAAATCGCAGACTACAACGTCAAACATCCACTCATGGCCGAAAGCTACCAGCGATTCGCCGAACAGAGACGACTGGAAAAGTCGCGGAAGCAGCGTGTGCGATCTCCCTACAACATGTCACTGTGGCGTCAGATCCAGCTTTGTCTCTGGAGGGACTGGCAGCGACTGAAGGCCGATCCGAGTGTGCCCATCGTGATGCTGGCTATGAATCTTACTGAAGTCCTTCTTGTCTCTTCGATCTTCTTCGGCCTTGACAACACGACGTCCAGCTTCTACGCTCGTGGTGCCAGCATCTTCATCCTCATTCTTTTGAACGCCTTTGGATCTCTTCTTGAGATAATGGGTCTTTATGCGAAGAGGGACATCGTGGAGAAGCACAAGCGCTACGCTCTCTATCATCCCAGCGCAGAAGCCATTGCGTCTATGATCATGGACATGCCGTACAAACTCACCAACTGTCTGTGCACCGTCATCCTCTTCTACTTCATGGTCAATCTCCGCCAGGATGCAGGAAGGTTCTTCTTCTTTTTGCTCAACTCCTTCTTCGTTGGGCTCAGCATGTCGATGTTCTTCAGATTGTTCGCGTCGGCGACCAAGACTCTTGCGCAAGCTCTGGCTCCTGCGAGCGTTATGTTAATTGCTATGACCCTTTACGAGGGCTTTGCTATTCCTAACGAGTATGTTTTGGGTTGGGCGTCGTGGATAAGATGGGTAAATCCTGCGGCCTACGGATTTGAAAGCGCTATGCTCAACGAGTTCGTTGACCGCCAATTCTCTTGCGATCAGCTCGTTCCCGTGGGGTCTAATTACACCGATGTCCCTGAAAACGCGACGACATGCGCCGTCAAAGGTGCACGACCCGGCGAGAATTTTGTCGACGGCGCAGAATACTTGCGCGTAGCATTCGGCTTTGAGAACAGCCACAAGTGGCGAAACTTTGGCATCCTCGTTTCTATCACTATCGGACTCTGCGCGGCTCACCTTGTGGTCAGTGAGATTGTTGCAGCAGCACGTTCAAAGGGCGAGGTCCTTGTCTTCAAACGCGGAGCTCTCAAACAGCGACAGAACCGCAAACCTGGGACCGACGAGGAAGATCAAGCAGGCGGCCAACGCAAAGTTGTGGACAAGGATGATGCTGCAGTCGAAGCCAACGTGGCCAAGCAGACCTCGATACTGCATTGGCAAAATGTCTCATACACCGTCAAGAGTGGCGGTGAGGAACGCACAATCCTTGACAATGTCGATGGCTGGGTCAAACCGGGAACATTGACCGCCTTGATGGGGGTGTCTGGAGTGAGTTCTCATTTTACTGTGCATGCACGGAGGATTCCTTTTGCTAACGTTCTCTCAGGCCGGCAAAACCACGCTACTGGATGTACTTGCAAGCCGCGTCACTATGGGTGTGGTGACGGGAGACATGCTAGTTGATGCCGCGCCTCGTAGGTCTCACCAACTCCCTCGAAGACAATGGCTGCTGTATTAACGATCCCACAGGCGACGACTCGTTCCAGCGAAAGACCGGTTACGTCCAGCAGCAAGACTTGCACCTTGCGACAGCCACGGTACGCGAGACCCTGGAATTTTCTGCGCTACTTAGACAACCAGCTGGACACTCGAAAGAAGAGAAGCTCGCATATGTTGACGAGGTGATCAAAATGCTCGAAATGCAATCGTACAGGGACGCGGTTGTCGGTATCCCCGGCGAAGGTCTCAACGTGGAGCAGCGTAAGCGACTTACTATCGGCGTCGAGCTTGTCGCTAGACCAGCACTTTTGCTGTTCTTAGATGAACCTACCAGCGGACTTGACAGTCAAACCTCGTGGAGCATCGTGGACCTACTTACCAAACTCTCGAAAAGCGGCCAAGCGGTACTTTGCACAATCCACCAGCCCTCAGCAATCCTGTTCCAGCGCTTTGACCGACTTTTACTCTTGGCCAAAGGTGAGTGACATTTATTCGGCATGACATGCCATTTGCTGACTATCCTCAGGCGGAAAAACTGTTTACTTCGGCGACGTCGGAACCAACTCGAAAACACTCATTGATTACTTTGTCCGTCAAGGTGGCTCGCCTCCTGCCGCAGACTCCAACCCGGCCGAATGGATGCTGGAGACCATCGGCGCCGCACCGGGAGTAACATCAGTCATCGATTGGCCAAGTGTATGGCGCTCCAGCGATGAATACAGAGGCGTCCAAGCGGAGTTGCAACGGCTTGAGCAAAATACACGAAACGAAAAGGATCCGGTAGACAATTCCGACTATGCCGAGTTTGCGGCACCATTCTCTGATCAGCTCCGCTATGCCACCAAGAGGACTTTCCAGCAGTATTGGCGCTCTCCTGCTTATATCAACTCCAAGGCATTATTGTCAATCGGTGCTGTGAGTGTTTCTGCGTTGCAGCTTACGCAGATCGATTCGAAGGCTAACATGGCACACAGTCGCTCGTGATTGGATTCTCTTTCTTCATGGCCGACAATACGCAGCAGGGTCTCCAGAACCAGATGTACGGCGTTCTGGTTTTCCTCTTCGTCGTGATCACGTTGATCTTCCAGGTCATCCCGATGTTCGTTACTCAACGAGAGCTCTACGAATCAAGGTCAGACGCACTTGCTACGCATTCTGGTGAGGACGTTGCATGGCTGACATCACACAGGGAACGAAAATGTCGTACCTACCACTGGGCCGCTTTTGTGCTCTCCAACGTACTGGCTGAGATCGCATGGAACACTGGAGTCGCGGTCGTTTGTTTCTTGGTGTGGTTCTACCCGATGGGCCTCTTCCGTAACGCCAAATGGACTGGTACCGTGCACATCAGGAGTACCCTTGTCTTCTTGAATATCTGGTCGGCGTTCCTGTTCGGCAGTACTCTCGCTCACGCACTCATCGCCGGGCTCCCTACGGCCGAAGCTGCTTCTGCTCTCGGCAATGTCCTTGGTATCTGTGTAAGTGGCACTACTTTCTTGCACGTCGGAGGACTATTGCTGACACTCTCACAGATGTATGAGTTCGCTGGTGTGCTGGTCAAGCCTGGAGACCTACCGCGATTCTGGATCTTCATGTACCGCGTCAACCCTTTCACCTACCTGACTTCGAGCTTCCTCTCCGCCGCCATCGGCGAGGCACCTGTGCAGTGTGCTGCGAACGAGCTTCTTGTCATGGAGGCTCCTGAATCTCAGACTTGCGGAGAGTATTTATCGGCATACATCAGCATGGCGGGCGGCTATGTGGCGGATCCCTCAGCCACAGGTGTTTGCCAGTACTGTCCGATAAACTCGACGACGGCTTTCTTGGAATCGAACAGCATTAGCTTTGTCAACAGGTGGAGAGATTTCGGATTCCTCTGGATTTACATCTGCTTTAATATCGCCGCGGCGTGTGCATTGTATTGGCTTTGCAGGATGCCGAAGCGGAGAACAAAGGCTTGATGCACGATTTCTCGTGGCAAAGCTACCGGATTCTGTATTTAGTCGGGGACGCTCGTAAATTTCCAAAATTGTGCCCTCCACTCTGCACTGGCATTAGATCGATGAGATCCGGCATTCGCATTCCTTCTTCAGAGCTTCATTGAAACTGTCCAGTTCTTCCTCATTGGCCGTCTTGAAAGGACCATGGCGCTCCCAAAAATGTGTTGGCTTCGACTTCTGATATTCCCAGTGCTTGAAGAATGTCCGAGCTGGTCCATCGGCACCCGCATCATTCTGTCGTGGTGGCAGCGGGACAAATTCCCAGTAAATGGTTGTTGTGCCGTCCAGACTCTGGAAAGAAAACATTCTCTCCGTGTTATCTACGACGATGGCCTCCATGTTGCCCCAGTTTCCTCGGAAGGTGATGAATTCACCCTCCTGTGCTTCTGATCCATGCCTGACCAAACGTTTCTTTCGGTCGCTGCCTCGCAGCTCGATTTCCTTTGCGAAACCGTTGCTCCAAGAACCGAAATTTGCAAAGTCAAGGCACTATAGATTGGATGGTGAGTACAAGGCTTTCTGCTTCTACTCCGGCTTACGTCACTTACAATTTCGCGCACAGCTGGAGGAGGCAAATCGATTGGTATGGCTCTGCAAAGCGATAGAAGGGGCATCGGGAGAGCTGGGACGGTACAAAGACTACGAGTCGCTAAAGGTTCGAAGTTGCTTGTCCCTTGCGTGTGCGAGGTGTCGAACACAATGCTCGAGGAGAAGCTGCCGCCAGTAAGCCAGTTAGCAGCACTTGGCTCCGGCAAGCTCGGCACTGCCAATGTGATGACTGTGTTGTAATTACTGAAACAACGAGCTAGTACCACCGTGTTCAGTCGATGCCACAAGCCTCGGTCACCGACTCGACTCGCCGTCCTTGAAATCAGTAGGCGCAGATCACGTCGATGCTATATCGGCCCAGAGAATGGGCGTAACGCCGTGAGAAAAATCGGCAAGAACATCAGTATTCTGAAGCATCCAAGCTGCAGTGTTCGTATCGCCCGGCCGCAAAACATTTCCGGCGGACGAATTGGTATACCGGGTTTGTATAACGATGTACGTATAGCGTAGGGCTGACGGGTGGGTCCTGCCCTGCACAGATTGACCAGGGGACGTGTCGGGTCGGATCCCGCGGCCATGGCGGTTATGGTGGAGAGTCGTACAGTCAACCAATCAACGTCTCATCATCAACGGACATGCAAAGTCGAACTCGAGCACAGACAAGGCGCGGCAGGACACAGACTCACATCCTACTTTACAAGGTCAACGCCTCGTGTCGTGCATGGAGGATATACGCAAACTTTTCCGCCGAGAAGGGCATGTCATTTCGAGGTGGGTGGGTGTCGACATGAGGCCATAACCAATAGACCCCCCAAGGGCGTCCAATCCGTTGACCTTAGAGCGCTCAGCGATATATGATTCTACACAACCTCTGGTCGACATGATCTCAGAACAGGAGTGCTCTCGGCTAGTTACCGATGGTGCTATTGCAGCGCCAGACACCGACATAGCTGGAATCGGAGTCATCCTCGCGTTCCTCATCAGCGCCTACATGACATTTGCGGCTGTACTCATAGCTTACATCACCGGCATGGTCGAGAATGAGCTTCTAGGATTAGTCGACCGACGACTGTTCCGCATCAGGTCCCTCATCCAGCACTATCCTCGCGTACAGACTGCTCTCAGGAAATTCGTGCTTAGTCTAAGCGATCAGCAGATCGTGACTGGCATTGCGATCATGGCTGCTGGACTCAGAGGTCTGGCGAAAGGAAACATCTCGACATACCACTACCAGATCGTTCTCTACCTGGCGTGGCTCAGCAGCTCAGTGCATCTTTCGGCTATTTCTCTGCTGACACCCTATTTGAGCACAAATCATGGACTACGGACTTGGAGACTTGTAGGAATGCTTGCTTTGCTGATCATGCTGCTCATTGGGCTCGTGCCTACTTTGAGCGACAACTGGGGAACGATCAACGACTTCTATGATCCATACCACGACATCCAACCCACGGGGTGGGGAGTGCCTGCGGTGTGTTTCTGGGGCAGAACTTACGGCGCCGGCGTCAACAACGACGCGCCCCTGGGTTACGCAATCCTGGTCGTCAGCTACGTCTGGAAGTTCGGCGAACTCCTCATCTCTCCACAACGACTCTATCGCCTTGCTGTCCGCAGTCCTGTGAGAATACTCATGGAGATTCCGCTCTGCGCCATTGCCCGACAGTACGCCCGCAGACGGCAAATGCGACATCTGATTGCATTTCGCCTCTATCTCACGCTTTGCCTGCCGCCGCTTGCAGTCCTCGAGACTCTTGTTTCCTTTAGCGCAGCTCTGTGGCTCTCTGTTCTAGGTCTCGTCTTCGGCACACTGCAAATCGTAATTCCAAGGAACCAAAATCTTGCATCGACCGCCGAACTAGAAGAGAAATGGGGCTTCGGACAGCTCGTGCCGCTGGTCTTACTCATCCAGCCGCTAGGTGCATTGACAGAAGACATTGGCGTACGGCACAACAAGCACCATGGCCAAGAAGTGGAGATGGAAGCCAGTACTCCCATGACCCCGGAGTCCATCCGACCCATGCTTCTTCAACCGCCGAAGCCTTCCAACCACCGCACAAGCACGCCGCTGATTAGCATCATGGGGGAGGTTTATTGCCAGGCGAACACCGCAAACGAGCCTTCTGAGTTCATTACAGTCGTCGGACGCTCGCGGCTTTTCACCCTGCTGTGTGGCTCATTGCAATTTACCATCATTATGGGAGCTACCCTAGTCTTCTACGTGGATGCATCGACTATCGGGTACTATCGTGGCGCGAACTGGCGTCTGTTCACGGTCGCTATCGGACTTTACACATTGTCGAGCTGGTTATGTATAGCGGCTTTGGGTCCGTATAGCAGACTTGGGCGGAAGATCATTAGGTGATCCGATATCAATGTTTGGCGGCTTCACCACAATACACCCTCGCTGTTCACTCAATATATGTGCTTACAGGACCATAGATCGATAATGTCAAGAAAATGCCTGTCTTCGTGGATTAGCTCTGTCAACGACATTCATGTAGCAGGACGACATATCCATAGAATGCGACAGAGTTGCCTCGCGCTGTGAGCAGAAGCATTGTGCGTTATGACAAAGACGTTTAATTTAGGTGTCAACCATACTGAGAAAGCAGTGTGACCTCTGAAGATAAGACCTTGCCTCCGAGTGTTCAAATTTCAAAGAAGGACACTTCTAATAGCCGAGCGAAACAGTATTATTCTCGGACAGATGATTGGTCTGAGACTGAGTCTCTTTGGATCAGACACGTGGTAGAACCCAGTCTCGAATCTCGATTTCAGCCTCAGAACGACTATGTGCATATATATTTGCACCGCCGCCTCAAAACACCACCAAACCAGCAAAGAAACATACACAACTTGCCACGATGAAGTCACAAAACAGCCCTCTGAAAGTTCTGATCTGGAATCGAACAAACGACAGCTTCGAGCTTACCAACCCCACCACTTCAGCAATCACTTGCATTGGATTTCGCTCGCCGGGCCAAAAACGATGCAGCAACAAGATCGCAGGGCGTCACATCTCGATCGCGCAATCTATTAACAAAAGCTTTCTAAAACCAAATCCTCCTATCAACTCAATCCCGCATATGTTGCTCGAGCTTGCAAAAGCTACTCTTTGTCAGCATTGTCACCAGGATCAAGCATAGGAGCTTTCTGAGCGATGAGACGACTGGTGGCTCCCGTCTCAGCGGTCTATCCCATCCAGAGAACAGTCCAACAGTGATTCCAGTGGTGTGTCCGAAAGTGGCTTGAATCAGCATCGACCCGAAGCCACTGGTCGTGGAAACGTGGGCAGACGTGGTGGTAGAAGTAGTGGAGAGAACCGGCAACAGGCTGAACCGCTAAAACAGCGCGAACAACGAGACAACAACGATCATGGACGTTCTGGGCGAGGTCACGGAGGGCGAGGACGAGTCCGCAACCGGCGCGAGCAGGCTCGACCCGGTGCCAATGGAAGAGCACAACCCGGAGCGTCTCACCATGCCGCTGGCGCAAGACAAACTTGCGAAACGGCAGATGAACTCTTTTTGGAAGCCGAGAAAAGACGACAGAGAGAACAACAAGAGAAAGCTTATCGTGAAGAGGACGAGCGCGAAGCCAAACAACTTCTGCAGGAAGAAGAGCATCGACTTGCCGAGCAGGTGCGAGTAGAAGTGCGTCCTGAGTTGCGTGCGGCCGACAAAGCTCGCCTGGCCCAGGAAGACGAGGCCAACAGGCAAGCCGAACGGACGAAGGCGCAGATACTGGCAGCAAGAGCAGCAGCCAGGCGTGAGCGAAGGGAGCGGGAGTCAATACAACTGGCAGAGAAAAAGCGACAGGAACCTGACTTTGCAAAGAAAGTTCAACAAGATGAAGAAAGAAAGGAACGAGACGAAGAGAGAAAGGAACGAGGCGCAGAAAGAAAGCGACAAGAGGAAGAAGTGAGAAACCAACAAGATGAGGCGAGAAAGCGGCGAGAGGAAGAGAGAGATCGAAAGAGACAAGAGGAAGCGAAAAAGCGGTAAGAGGAAGAGGAAGAGAAAAAGCGAAGGGCATATGAGGGCCGCGAGCGCTACGAAGCGAAACAGCGACATGCGCGGAACGCCCACCAGCCTTGGTCGTCTGCATGGACGATGTACGAGAGGGCTTGCAATGAGCGGGCTGACCCTAAAACTCGACCGACCACCATTACAGACCACGAGATCAACACAGTAGATTTCTGGCCAACACGAGTCAGTTCGTACTCGTCATGTGACGAGGCCGCTGTGAGGTTGTTCTTCGCCAAGCGGAGTTTGGCTTTCAATCGGAAGGAAATGTTCGAACAAGCAAAGCTTTGGCATCCGGATCGCGCCGTGACGGTGTTCGGGGGTGCTAAAGATGAAGAATCCGTGTTCAGGACAGTGACCATGATACAGCAGGTCATCAACGATATGATAGCAACTCTTTGGATGTACTTAGGTAGATGGTACCTTGGTAGGTCTTGTCAGGGACACGACAGGCCATGGCAAGTCGTGAGCCGTAGTGTATATGGCTCGGAAACTAATTGGCGCTTGTTCTTAAGCTGGAGGAGCGGCGAGCTGTAAAGCCATCAATATACATGCATCTTTTCGAAGCATCGAGACCGTCATATAATGCAACACCATCCACATCGCGTTAGAGTATCATATGTCAGTACTGCATGCGCATCAAACCCATCGTATCCAGAGAAGGAATCTCAACGGCATGTCGAACCGAAGTCCACCCCACACATCTCCACACCATGTGGCGAACTCGTGGAGAAATGTCTCCGCAGCTCGCATTTGGCCAAGAGTTTCATCTGGGGATGGAGGTAGTTGCATGTTCTAGAGAAAGTGCCCAGTGGGTGGCGTTGGCAAGGTAGGTATGAGTGTTCTGTCTTTCCGTCGGGGAACAGTCCCGTTAGCCGCGCAAAATGGCAGCTTGGCGAGCTGGGGTTATTCCGACGTCGCCTTGTGCCTGTTGTTTCGGAAGGACGAGGAACGGATTGATGATTTTACACCAGGGTCGTTACCCGAGAGCGGGGAGTCGTCTTGATGCTGTCGATGTTTCCCGCCAATGGACGGTCGGATGGTGGTGGGCAAAATTCCAGCAGTGAAATTCGTTGAGGTAAACATTGTATGATCGATCGTCGACGTTGAAGTCATGGTTTCATCAGAGTATATACAAGGTAGCTCTCTCAATTAGGCTTTTCGATGAAAGCAACCATGTGAACGTAGCAATCAAGCGTTGACGTTGTGCATCCAGATAGGCTGCACGTCACGAGCACCATACCGACTCGCCCGCAGAATCGATCTCATCTGTTCCATGCTTGTGAACAAATTCCTGCGTGCCATGAACCACCTGATACCCTCAGAGCAAGGCGGAGTGGTCAGGCTGCCTTCGTAAGTCCAGTACTCGTCGAATCTACCTGCATTGTTGAGAGCTAGTTCCAGATCAAGGTTCAACGGCTCCTCGGCCGCTTCCGTTCCATTCCAATGGATCATGGGAGTAGGAAGCTGCTCGATGAACGTTGAGTTTTCAAGACCTGGCTCCATGCGGATGCCCAAAACTGCAGCTGGTTTACCCTCTGCGTCGACATGCACGAGGTGGAGTTCAGCTCTGGCGCGGCTCGCAGCCACAGTGTGATCGGCGGGCGTATGGATGTGCCATCCGATGAGGTAGACTGTCGTGTTGTCGTAGGTCATACTGGGATTGCTAGTGTAGTTGTCCTCTTCGTGTGAGAGCGTGAAAGCCGGTCCAAACCCCCAGTTATAAAAGTTGCCTTCATAGCTTCCGTTGTAGTGGAAGCTCGGTTTGTGGGAGAGGGCAGGGCCATGCTCGGGCATCAAATGTATGGGTGCTTGATGAGCGCCGGTATGACACATCTCATAGTCTTAGGCAGGTCAGCTTGTTGTACCGTCGGCTGTCAGTCAAACTCGTAGCTCTTACCAGCATGGATGCTACCCCAATCGTAAGACGTTGCGTATTCCCAGTTTCTCTTCGCCCCGGCTTCTGCACGCTTCTTGATATGAGATCCAGGGTAATGGTGGTTGCCATGTTCCGCGCAAGCAAGGGCTGAGACAGCAAAGACCGATAAGGTGCAGACAGAGAACAACATGATGGGTAGCTGTGGCGTGCGAATGATGGATTCGACGAAGACTCGATAGGTTTGCCAGATACAAAAGAGAGACACATGGAGAGGTTCTTATACGGTCTCAAAAGGTCTGGCTCGCACTTCTGCATAGTCTCGGCCTCAATGAGTCCCCGAAGTGCAGTGATCTCGGTGGATCATCGTCTTGGGGTATTCTCAGCAGCCAAGGAGTATTGAGGCAGTGTGGGGAAGAATCGTGAAGAAGGGTGGACTAGGCGTCGTACTGTTGGTATAGCCGGTAGGAAGCTTATTTGGGTGAGACTGATAGCCGAGAGTGATCCAAGCCTGTAGAGGACTGCGATTGAGTAGCCGTATCTGACCTGCCGAATGTTGACAGTATTGGGCCCTCGGCACGCCTGCTTCCAGGATTTAAGGTGACATTGTAGTAAGAAAAGAGGAGCGTTTGACGAGATAGTGCTCTCGCGATACTGCCAAGCATGTGCGACGTTTCCGAGGGCCTCAGCCGCCCAGGAGCCAGGGTCATTGTATATGATGGCAGGTCTTGGGTGGGCCGAAGGAGTCGAGACCTACATGGAGTTCCTAATGCCGACGGCAGAGCCCTTTTGAGGTTATTGTTGGTACAGCCGCTTGGTAAGGGATCTGTTCCGGTCGTTTTACGTGGCAGAATACGTCGCCTGTGTAAAGGTAAGCAGGGTAAAGTAATGTTGCAATCGATGTGACCTAACAGCCATAGCCATGGAGCTCGGCAAGTATGAGTCGTGAATAGCATTGAAAATGGAGATACTCTAGGTATCAAAAATTACTCGTTCCATACGAATGACAAGCGTGTCTCGAATTGAATTGCCAGTCGAGGCGCAGGCGCAGGCTGACGAATGTACGCATATTCAAAGCTACTGTCATCAGGTCCGAGGTGCGTGTATTGCAATTTTCGGGGAATTCCGGCATCATCACAACGCAACATAGTCCATGATTAGACAAGGTCTCGACTCTGAATGGATGAGAGGTGGAGTGAGGAGTAAGTTAACTAATTAGATGAAGACTGGAGACTGGAGAACAACATCGGCGTTTGATGGCACGGCACAGGCCAACAAAGCAGACCAATCAGGGTTCCCGCCGAATTGTCAGCCTCAGGCGCGTCCAATGTTGACTTCAGCGCGTCGCAACAATGAACCACCGAGTCAGCTCAATAATGCCATGCCGCCTTTGCGATGAGCAACACTCGGAATGCGCGTGTAGAGAACGCGCTCCAATCGTTGCTGGAACGCCTTGTGCCGCAACAATACTCGAACGAGAGCGAGGAGGATGCCGAGCGTCGCTGGGAAGATGCGAACGTCCTAGCACAGGATCTCGTCAACACACAGGCGGAGCACGATACAGTCGAGGACGTCAACCTCGCAGCGGACCTGATCAGAGAGAGATTGTCAAGAGGCGGGACTGAGCGACGGGGTTTGGAGCGCGCCACAAGCTTCGGGAATCTTTACTCAAGGTTGCTTGCGCAGCCAGTGCTGGGCCAGAAATGGGGTATTCTATACTTTCTGCACCGCGTCGGAGAGGAGGAACACGACAAGAGCCATGGTGAACAAAGACCCTCTGCGCACGAAGCATATGAGGAGATGGACGTAGACGAGCCCCAGGAGATCACTAGAAGACCAAGTGAGCCCAAGAAATCATACGACGATGCGTTTGCGCGAGATGGTCTACCACGAATTCCCAGAGCCGATGGACCAACAAGTCCAAAACTGCCACCTGTACGCGATAGACCTGTGCCTGCACGACAGAAATCGGTATCGGAAGACAAAGTACCCCAACGAAATCAGAACGGATCTCACGACAAGCTGAGACCTGACGAACCAGCGCTGCTGCGAGACCTACCTTTCACTCTCCAAGGACTTTCTTCGAAGAATCTACCTTTCCAGACCGATCTGGCATTGAAGCTGCCAACGAACTTGCCCACGCCGCTCGTTTCCTTACTGCATACACTCGCGGAACCATCCCTGCTGTACAGATCCTTGTCGCAATTTGTGGAAAGTTCCGATGTTGGCGGACTGGTCAGCCAAAGTCTGCGATCTGCCATTGGAACCGAACTTCGGTCATACTTGTCACTTGTCGCACAACTGGAGGGCCAGATACGTCGTGCGTTGCAACAATTGGACGACAACCTACCACACAGCGGTTTAGGCAAAGCTGGCGTCACCTTGAAGCGTCTCGTAGTCTGGACTCGTGACGCCACGACAGGCCTACGTCTGATGAGCCTCATCATTGAAAACGCCAAAGGCAAGAAAGGCGGCGAGCTGATCAGTCTCGTTCATACTTTTGCAACTTCTCACGGCGATCCATTCGTGCACAACTTCGCCGAGCGACTGCTCAGCAATATCACGAAACCTTTCTACAACATGCTGAGAGCTTGGATCTACGACGGCGAGCTTGAAGATCCTCACCAGGAATTCTTTGTGTACGAGAATCGCGACGACAGAGATGGCATGGGTGGAGGTGCAATGAGCGTTTGGGAGCACAAATATGCTTTGCAGCCCGCCATGATACCCACCATCATGACATCCGACTTTGCGAACAGAGTCTTTCTGATTGGCAAAAGTTTGAACTTCATCCGCTACTCCTGTGGCGACTCAGCTTGGGTGGAGAATCATTCCCGGGACGCTTCGCGTGAGCTGAGCTATAGTGACTCTGCAACGCTGTACTCAAGTATTGACTCGGCATATTCCACAGTCATGGCGAGACTGTTGAGTCTGATGGAAGACAAATTCGCTCTGTTCACTCATCTCACCGCGCTCAAGAAGTACCTTCTACTGGGACAGGGCGACTTCATTGCACTTCTCATGGAGTCTCTGGCGGACAACCTTGATCAGCCAGCCAACTCACAGTACCGACACACTCTGACTGCCCAGCTTGAGCACGCTATTCGCAACTCAAACGCTCAACACGACGATGTGGACGTCCTTCGTCGTCTTGATGCACGAATGCTGGAGCTAAGCCATGGTGAAATCGGATGGGATGTCTTCACGCTCGAGTATCGTATTGACTCCCCGCTCGACGTCATCGTTACGCCTTGGGCCAGCAAGCAATACCTCAAGGTATTCAACTTCCTCTGGCGCGTCAAACGTGTACAGTTCGCTCTGGGAATCACCTGGAGGAGATGTATGACTGGCGCACGCGGTGTTCTAGGTGCCGTGAGTGACAAGCTCGGCGAAGACTGGAAGATGGCAAGAGGCGCTATGGCTGAAATGATCCACTTCATCGACCAACTTCAGTGGTACATCCTCTTCGAAGTCATCGAATCCGGCTGGGAAGGTCTCCAAAAAGAGATTCGGAAGCCGGAGGCCACACTCGACACTCTGATAACAGCACATACATCCTACTTGCGGGCAATTACACGAAAGGGTCTCTTGGGAGGCGGTCACGTGGACTTCACGGGCCAGCTACACGAGCTGCTGAAGCTCATACTTGCATACAAAGATGCGATCGACGCGCTTTGGTCTCACAGCATCGATGAATTTGGACGCCGGCAAGAGCGTGCAGCAAAAATCGAAACCCGTACAAAAGCTGGCAGGTGGGGCCTCACTGAAGCAGACGATGACTCCAACGCATCGTTCCACGGAGCATCGACCAATCGCCGTGGTGCCAGAGAGGGTGAGGTCGATTCACCCATCCCACAGCTTATCCCACTACCTGGAGGCCCGGCTGCAGTCGCTGGCAACGAAGGAGCCATCTTGGATCACTTGCGAACCAGATTGAGGGCGTTACGAGGAGACTTCAAGGCGAGGATCAAGGTGTTGTTGGGCGATTTGCGGGATCAGCCCGATACCGATATGAGGTTCTTGGGCGTTGTAATGAACTTCAACGATGTCTACGATCTGCCAAAAAAAGGGCGCAAGGCAAAGGCAAAGGCATGATTCTGGAAGGGGGGCAAAGGAGGGCTGTTGACAGCTCTAGTAGTGTAGCACCCGTTTAATGAACCTAGGTCTCTTTGATCAGGTACTGTACAGACCGAATGTAGACCGCTTGTGTGCTTGCCATGGAATTGCGCCGACTAGACTCGGCGAGTGCACCCATGATTGCATAATGACCACACGATCATAATTTTGGACGGCTCCCAACAATGTAACATGGTTGCACATGTGATTGTATTCACTTGAGAACCCCATCGGTGACCTGCCATTGTTACATTCATGCAAAATGACGGCCTCGATGGAAATAGCTTCTAGAAGCTTGAAAGGAACTTCGTGGAGTCGGAACCCGCCGCCGCTCCATTCGCCGTCTCTTCTATACCACCACACCCTGCCCTAATCACTCCTCGAACACATCCACACATCGACACACTCACGCACACGTACGCGGTCATCATAATTTACATCCCATAATCCTCTACGCCAGGGAATGGGTCTCGCCGCCGTCTACCGCAACGCCCGCCTAATCCGACAACTATAACGCCGCCCCGAAACAATACCACCCAAAACGAACCGACAACCTACCTCTGATAGCCACCTGTAAAGACCACCCTTCACTCATCATTCAAGCCCTATCAAACAACCGCAATCATGGTCAAATTCTGGACCTCCGACTACACCTACGACTACGGCTTCAGCACTGTTTCGCTCGCCTACTTCCTCCGCTACCCAAACCCCTACGCCCGCCATGTCGCATCCACAGACACGATCGAGCGCCACTTCGACCCAGAAACCCAGCGCCTCACCACTGTGCGACTGCACCTCAAGCGCTCGCGCATGCCGCCGGCCGTCGTCAAACTGCTCCCCTCCAGCTACATGAGCAACGCGACCGCCGACGGCCGCACCCAGAGTTTCATCCTTGAGAAGAGCGTCGTGGACGTGCGGGAAGGCTGGATGGAGAGCGAGTCGCGGAACCTGGACTGGAACAACGTCCTGAGCGTTATCGAGAAGCACCGCTACGAGAGGACTGCAGTGGGCGGCGGGGAAGAGACGACGGCTGTGAACATCTCTGTTACGCTCAAGTCGAGGATTGGAGAGCAGATCCGGAAGAGGCGCGCGAGGTGGGGCGAGCAGGCGACTGCGACTTCTGTTATGGGTGGTGGGGAGGAGGAAGTGCCTATGAAGAAGCAGGGCTGGCTGAGCTCATGGGGTTCGGGCGCGGTCAGGACTGCGATTGAGACGATTAGTTTGCAGCGCACGGAGAAGAGTCAGCCAAAAGCGCAGCAAGGGATGAAAGTTGTGCTTGAGAGGTTGAGGCATGGTGGGTTGGTGGAGGTGTTGGAGGGTATGCGGGCGGATCGCGAGGTGGAAGTTTGAGATGGGAAGGGAAGGGAGAGCAAGATTGTACGATCTGGATTGGGTGGGAAATGATGGGTATGTTGTCTCTTTGCTTTTAGTTCCAGCGCTGGTGTTTGGGGGTTTCGATTTATTACTGGGAGACTGGGAGTGAGTTCGTTCACTTGCGCGGTTTGTACTTTTATTACTCATGGGGGCGACTGTACGAGGAGGGCTCTGCTATCGCTGATAATCAGGTATATTGCAACTTCGAAATCTAGTAGGTAACTCCTCTCTACTCAGAATACAGAAATGTTCATACACAATGGTCACTTGTGGAAATCTTTCGATCAACTTGATACCAGACTTTCCAGGAGTACCTAATGCATTCATTGAATTAGGTCAATATACACTACAATATGGACGGACGCTACGCTATGCATATCGCCAAAACAAGATATTCCTCGCCGCTGAAATGCCTGCTTTCTCTTACTTTCTCTTTCTCCAAACACCACAGCAGTCACCGGGACTATAAGAGAAACAAAGAGGGCAGGTCCAGCTGCCATATCCTTCCATCGAACGACCGAAAGAAAGAAGAATTATCCATCGTCGCATCACATCCTCGGATCCGTTTGCTCACAGAGCAATGGACAGAATTCTTCGAATAGAGCCTCTCTCTAAGGGTCTCGGGGCGACCACTGCCCGCTTCCAGCATTGTTCGAATTATAACGGCTCAATCATGCGCTGCACGGTCGAAAGTGGTGGGTCTTCTTGCAGCCATTTGCCTGCACTGGTATCGGCAGATCGAAGGGAGAACTCGACTCGTTGGTCGGTGATTCGCGATAGCTCCTGATTGCGAATACGTTAGTCTCCCGATTTCAGCGGCACATGCAGGCGTCCGAGGCCGATCAATGCAAGAACCAGGCGAACTTACAGCTCTTAAAGCATTGCGAATCTGCAAAAGAGCGGGCTCATGAGCTTCCTGCGCTCTCTGTCCTTGTAAAATAGCGGCTCTCGCATTCATCCAACGCAAAGCCGCGGTGGCTCGAAGGAAAGCTTTCTGCGCTCTGTGTCTGCGAACGGCGGCATCGACGATAATGCTGTGAAGATGGAAAGAGAAAATGTCAGACAATTCCAATTGTACGTCCAACAGCTCTCGATTTGCAGGCCCTACCGTTTCAATTGCACTTTGTGATGCTCCTCCGTCCCTCTCCCCCTGGCACTTGGCTGGAAAGGCTGGCTCAGCAGCGCTTTGGCTTCGGCTTGCACCTGTCTGAGCAGAACGAAGCCGTCTTCGTTGAATTCTTCGCGGCTAGGTTGGGCTTGGATTGCGGCGATGCGGTGTTGGATTTCGCGGAAATCGTTGATGATCTCCCCGACGCGCAGGGCTCGCGCTTGGTTGACTAGCATTTGATTGTCAACAACTTGGAGTAGTGGTTGTGGCTGCGTACAGTGACCGCGTAAAAGACTTAGTTGGATATTGACTTACGGCCGTCGGCCATGGCCGGTGTGGTGCGGTATATTAGGGCTCTCGGTCAACCAGGACCAGAGAGAAAGGTGATCGGCGGAGCTTTGAAGACGAAGGATCGAGGCTCGAGATTACTTATGACGAAGGCAGTAGGGTATGAGCAGAAAAAAAGCTAGACAGATGAAAGGGAAGAATTGATCGACAATGGTGAGTTCCTAGACCAACAGAAACCGAGTGGAACGAGTACCTTATGTATAGATGGATAGACAGGCATACCTTGATATGCAGTGAGGAAGCATCCGTGGAGACCAGGGGAAGTGATGATACTTCCCAATGGACAGGGGCAGGCGGATTGTGACGGTATCTTCGAGGATTGGGGTGTCTAGCAGCATGTTGGTGATCCAATGGAAACGGCATGGTGAAGAGCATTGGACTTGTAAGCTTAAGCGAAGAACCAGCGCACGGTGTAGGTTCGCAGGACCTCGTGGCAGCCATGAGGAGCTAGGGATGAAAAAGTATGGGCCAAGACGGTGTTGAGTGGTCGTATCGCTCGTAGAGAGGCTCAAGGTAGAAGGACTGTGAGGTAGTGTACGATTAGCGTTGCAGACAGGCCTGTCAAGCGTTCTCAGCACGTGCGGAGCGATGCATGTAATGCAGCAACATGAGTGCGCAGCTGTAATCATAGACGTCACACAATCGCAGACACGAGCTCATGGGATGCAGAGAAGGTGAGGTGAAGCTCCATCGCAGGACGCTGAGAGATCGTGACATTGTCGTCAGACAGCTTGGTCTTACGCCATGCGGATAAGGTCGAGCCACAAAGTCTCATTTAGGGCATGGCAGATGCATGCATAACCAACGACTGGTGAGAGCCGCACGCGTGGCTGTGCATAGCTGAATGGAATGCACTTGTCAGTACGAGCTACTGTGCGCCATTGCTAACGTGGCCGTGGTCGGCAGGAAGTGAGTCGACGGGGTAGTCTTGTTCATTGGCGGGGTGAAGTCGATGGCTTGACCATGGCTCATTTCGGCTGGAAGGCGCGGTGATAATAGGCATAGCGCGTCCAAAGCCAGCGAGGTGAGGTCCGTTAGTGAGGTCAACGAGGTTAGTCGAATCTTGACCGCAGCACGTGTGCAGTCACTACCTATAACCTGCCGCGAGCCTACCTCATTACATGTCGCGATCGCAGGCCGGCGCGGGGCTGAGGCAGCTGTGGCTTTTCGGTCAGGCCGACAAGCGCAAGGCTGTTCTCCAAATAGCGGAGAATTGAGGCTTGCGAGGCTTGCACATACATCTCGATGAGAGCTGTGCTGTGCTTCCGTACCGCTGTATGTTTCTGGAAAAGTATCCAAGGGAGAGCATGCAGTAAAGGCAAAGTCAACGCACGCGAGCTGGAGCTAGCATCTTTCGTGCTTTTCTGACGTACTCTTACATGTTCGTACGGGCTTCTGTATCATTGGTATGCTCTGACTGTGTGGAAGAGATACATCTTTGTTGCTGCTGCGCCTTTGCTTATAGGCTGTCAGCAGCAGGATGTGAGGTTGGCAGCATTGTTGTCGTGTCGAACTCCCCAACCCTCTAGTCCTTATCGGCAATCGAGTTCAACCTCTCATCGATCTCCTCCTCTGTCAGCGCACGGAAAGTGGAATCGGTGCCCTCCTGGCCTTTGGTCTTCGGTCCACCAACAATGCCAATCTCCAGCTCGCCCTTCTTGAAGTCAACACTGAGCACCGAGCTCAGTGCAGTGATGCCCAGCTCGACGACCTCCTCCCAGTTGCCCTCCGCGCAGTCCTTGTTCTTCAGCTTCTTCTCCATGAAGTTGAGCGCTTCTTGTGCTTTGGGTCCTGAGGCGGTGGCCTTGTAGCCAACGTAGTATCCTGCAGGGTCGCACTTGTACAGCTGGGGTCCAAACTCGGAGTCGAGGGAGATGAGTGTCATGGCTACACCGAGTGGTCTCATGTAGGCCTGTCGCGGTGGTTAGCATTCGCAATCCAACATTCATCCTCCATCTTCCGCAGACATACCCTCTGAGTGTAAACCTGGCTGATATTGGCAACACGCTTCGCAAGCACGTCGCAGGGCATCTCGTAGCCGTACTTGTATCTGAACTCTGCCGCCTCACCTCTCGCCCTCATCACTGATGCACGTGCATCTGCTATCGAGCCGGTCATGACACAGCCGACGGAAGGCGAGAGCTTGTAGACGTATGACACGGAGTCGGGGTCGATCAACTTGTCCTATAATCGCAGTTGTCTCAGCCTCATGGTCCATCTTGACTTCTAAGCCACGCGTGTCCAAACATACCGGTACCTTCTTTTGCGACAGGACTACGGCGCAGTCCTTGCCTCGTACACCGATCGATGTGATGTTTGCCGCGGTGATTGCCTTGAATGCATATTCTGCGATGGCGTTGGTGTAAGTGGTTATGTTCAATGCTGCAGTGGAAATCGAATGGGCGCATAGAGCGCGGATGGCTACGTACCGACTTGGTAGAGGCGACCCTGGTCCGAGAAGATGGTGATGTGTCTGTCGAAGCCGCCTGTTTAAAGATGTGTTGTTAGCTAGATGTCCGGTACGTTTGTGGTGATGGGGAGACTTGCTCGCCATGATGATGGTGTTGGCTGTGGCGAATTGAAGGTGGGCGGTGTCTGGTCGAGGATCGAAGATGCGGTGGTCGTTGGTTAGTTGGGTTGGCGGTGATGTCGAGGAGTGGTGTGATTGTAGTTACTAACTAGCAGGTTGACGCCGCCGCCGCGTACATGAGCTGTGCCTGAGCTGTCTGACGACAAGTCCGAGGCCGCACGGGCCTCGACGGGAGCTTTCACGCCGCCGACTCAAGAAATATTCAAATTCCCATTAAGTACTTTGAATGAGACCGGTAACATCAATTATTCGACCTTGAACGCTGGTAAACCACTGGAATACCGGAGTGGAAATACCGCTTCGATTATACAACAGCAAACATGTCACAACATGTGCCCGCCTGGAAGAAAATTGGGCTCAAATTGAAATACGCCAAAGAAACTGCAGACGACACCCCGATCATCTCCATAACTACAGAGACAAACGGAGACTCCCACGCTGGCGCCAAACGATCCCGGGACGAAGATGTCGAGCAGGAGAACCCTTCAAAACGCAATAAGCAGCAAGCAACTCGTGAATTCAGACTCGAGTCTCCTGCTCCCAGAAGCATTTTGAGCGGCTCTCAATCCCCAACCAAGACACCCGCCAACAAGAAAGCCGTTTCATTCTCCGCAGAGACCAAAGCAGAGGATGGCGAGACTGGCCAAAATTACTTCAAAGCCTGGGCAGCCGGCAACACCCAACCGCATACGCCACCCAAGCCTTCTACGGAAATCGTAGTACCAGAAACTCCCGAATCGGCCGAGAAAATCACCACGGACTCGCCCGCGGACAACAAATCTAAATCAAAGGCCTCAAAACGCGAAAAGAAAGCCGAGCAAGCAGCAGCTCAACCCCAGGATGTCGAAGGCATGCCCAGCCTGCAAGAACGCCGCGAAAGTAAAGCGGCAAAGAAAGCCGCAAAGCAAGAACGCAAAGCGATCGAAGCCCAAGCCCAGCAACCAACATCACCAGCAACATCTTCGTCAATCACAGCAGCCACAGCCACACCTCCCCCCTCAGCCTACGTCGAATTCCTGCACCAGTTCCACCACGACAGGTCCAACTGGAAATTCAACAAATCCAAAGAAAACCACCTCCTCAAAAACGTCTGGTCTATGTACCGCGTCCCAGTCCAGTACACCGAAGCCCTAGTAGCCTATGTCGCCGGCCTTCAAGGTGCCGGCGCTCGTACCCGCCTCGTCGAAGGCGCCGATGAAGTCCTACGCGACGTAGCCGAGAAGGGAGGCCGCAAATTCGATTTCAACGGTTTCGAAGAGCCCGCGACCCGCAGAGAGGCTTACTCGAACGCCATCGACCATCTGACCGAGAGCTCCTCCGCCAACCTCGAACAAGCCGACATCGACCGCGCCGCTCGCGCCCAAGCCGTTCTGACCCAACTACTCAACTACGCCCCTCTGCCCGTCACGATCGAAAAGCCCGCTAAACCTGCCGCCGCACCGAACCCCGCCGCTGCTCCCGCAGCGCTGCCTATTGCTGCCCAGAACGAGCCACCAGTCCGACCTCCCCCCATCATGGCTGCTCCGCCTCCAACTGCCAACGACAGAGACCAGCGTCGCGTGGTGTGGACGGCGGAGAAGATCGCTGCCGCGGGAGGAGCGAAGAGGATTCAATTCGACGACGATGATGACGAGCCTGTACCTGCGCCGAAACCTGCTGCGGCAAAACCCGCGAGGCGTAGGAGGAAGGCGAGGACGGATGTTTCGTCGAGTGAGGAGAGCAGTTCAGACAGCAGCAGTGATAGCGACAGCGATTGATTGATAGTTTGGTTCGTAAAGAGCCGGGAATCAAGCGGGCATATTCATAGGCGTAGCGATTGTACAAAAAAATCTGTCTTTCATGAGCGATGCCAGCGAGAGACTCACAGCAGAACAAGTGGGCTAAATTCTCTCACGGTTGATACTATGTTTTTCAAGTTTTTAATATTCCATCAAGGATCAAACATTTGCAATATTCTTTGTTTCTTGGAACTAGTTAAAATTAAAACGGGAAGCAACCTCCTAGCATGTCTTGTGTCGAGTAATCTGCAGGCCTCAAAAGCATGGAGGGGATGTTAGAATCCTCTTCCTCAAGCTGCGACGGTTTCTTGTTGCCACGCCCTGACCCAAAGGCAACAGGACCGATGTTCTCTAAATCAAAGCAACGCGAATAAGACACAAAGCAAAACCCAAGCAAGTAAATCAACGCCGACCACCGGTTTGTGTATACAAAACGCCACATGCTCCCGCACCCCATTTCCCCAAGCCGCGCAGCCACCCGCCTTTTTAGAAAGACTCGCGAATGCTCTTTTGTAGATTGAGCATGAGGCGAGGTCGATACGCGGCGGGCGGGGCGATGTTCATGTACAGTTTAGAATATTGCTCATTGCGGAGCGAGTTTCTCAGAGTCACCGCCCGTAGCCTAAAGTTTTCGGTGTTTTCGCGAGGCATTGATCGGCGCAAACGACGGACAAGGAGACGAGAGGGCGGAACCTTCCTCTGCCTCGTTTGCATTCATGTCGGCCGATCGGTCAGCTGTGGGAGGGAAGTCCTAGCTGTGAAGAGGCGTTGGCAAAGAGTATATGTCAAAAAATAGACAGGGATATCTGCTTTCTTACCTCCTCTGCATCTGACCCTGCATCTGACCTTGCATGCCGTGGCCCATCATCCCGTAAGGGTTGTTGTATTGGTGGCCGCCATCGGTGCCGGCAATCTGCTGGATGGCTTGAGAGCTGATGCCCTGAGCTGCTGATACAGGGCAGTCCTTGTGGGCAAGCAGTAGGGTCTTGAGACCAACAATCTCCTCTCTGAGCTGGGTGACCGTTGCCGCGAGAGCATCGTTCTCTGTTGAGAAGATTTCCACTTTTTGCTGGAGGTTAGCCAGCCATTGCTTTTTGCGCTGACGACATTTGAGTGCGGCAACACGGTTGCGCTCCAAGAAGTTCTTTCGCTTCTCTTCGTCGGTCATCTTCTTGCCGTCGGGGTGTGTATCTTGCATGGCGTTCTCGTCATTGTCTTCATCGTCATCCATTTCCATGTCCATTGCGCTTCCCATGCTTGTACTTGTGCGCTGCCGCTTGTTGTTCGGCTTGCTTGGGGTCTCGTCGGTCTTGCGCTTGCCATTGGCGGCGCCTTTGCCGGCAGAGCCCTTCTTGCCGCGTGCAGTACGAGCTTGAGGTTTGGTTTCGCTACCTACATCAGAGTAGTCACCTGGGCCGTTCTCTGTGTCACCGGACATGTTACTGCCGACGCTGTTCTTGGCTGCCCGGTTGTCAACGTTCTGATCCTGTTGCATGCCATGGTAGTTCTGCTGTTGTTGGCCCTGCTGCTGGGGCGGCATGCCAAAGTTTTGTTGACCGTTGCGCTGCTGTTGCTGCTGACCGCCAGCTTGCGCGAGCATGAACAATCCATTGGCAGCATCGTTCGTTTGGTGTGTACTGAACGGATCCTGGTTGTCTTGCTGTTGCTGAGGAGCGTTCGGGTTGTATGGTTTGCTGTCGAGATCCGGTTGGATATTAGGGTTTTGCTGCGATTGAGACGTTGAGTTGGGCATATTGAAGTTGTTTTGCTGGCTGTGAGCGCGTGCAGTCATGGCAGTGCGATGGAAGTCAAGGGTGCCAGGGGTTGCGCCACCACTCTGGAGCGAGTTGTACAGTGCTTGTGAGTTAGGCGAAGGCTGCGGGAACATAGACCCGCCACCGCCTGGCGTTAGTCCGGTGCGTAGGGAAGATTCGTTTGGTGTAGGGAAGCTGCCCGAGAAGTGGTGGTCGCCGCTAAAGTAGTCGTTGTTGCTCGTAGGCCCGGTAAGCATTGCAGGGCTCAATGGTCCGGAGCGTAATGAACCTGGCCAGCCAGGTGTGACCGAGGGTAGAAGTGACGCGGGCGAGGTCAGACTAGTTACACCGGGCAACTGCGGTTTGCCTGGGGTGTCGGACGGGTTGCTACCAAACGCGTTCTCGAACGGGTTGGGCTCGCTGGAGAAATGAGTCGGTTTGTTGCCGGCGGAGAAGTAGTCGTTATCACCGCCGTTCTGGGTTGGCTTGGGTGGCGGAGCGAGCGGAGCATTGGTCGTGGTAGAGCCCTCTTTGCTGTCGTCGCTGTCGGGTCCCTTGATAGAGGGGACTGGCTTCTCTGGTGTCGATGTTAGAGGTAGTCCGTGCGATGGAGAGTGATGACAATGGGTTACCTTCTTGGTTCTCTTTGGGCTCGTTCGAGTCTCTAGGATTGTCTGATTGGGAATGTTAGTGAATGATTCAAACACCGGTGGCGGGATGACGATGATGCAATGCAGTCGCAGTCGAAGCAGCAGCGGCGACGCGAAGGGCGAACGCGCGCGCGACGGATTGCAGCAGCAGCAGCGGGAATCAACGGCGATGACGAGGTCAACAATGACCACGACGGCGACATACCTGAGGTGTTGTTGGTGGTAGGACCTCCACTCGCGGTCGGCGAGTTGGACTTGCTTCGATCCATTTGAGTTGCAGGAGACTGCGTCATCGCTGAAGGTATGGCAGATGCCTATGACGCTGCGGCTCCAAGCTCAAGTGCAGGTACCTTGTTCAGATCGACTCTGACCTTCTTTCTTTCACACCACGACTGTCTGGTCTCTCACACACGATGCACGAAAAACGGCCTGCCTGATGCGGGAGTCAGCGAAATGCCGTGATGGGAGGGTGTCGCTCAGCACGCCCAGCAGGCCGCGTCGAAAAATGCAATCTCCAGGCCAGCCGCTAGCCCGGTGGCAAATCGCGCTCTGTCTGTCTCTCGCGCGCGCTCTGGCAGCACTCGAGGCACGACGACTACGAGGAAAGCGCGCGCTGGCTGCTGGCCGTCGCTGCTTGATGGAAATGGGAGTATGATGGGGAACTCACGGTGTGGTGGCGCGCGGTGATGGCTGATGGACACGCGTGTTTCGGGTGGTGCTCTGGTCAATCGACAGAATCGCGCCCGGAGGAATTCGAACAAAGGCACGCGCGGGCTTTGTGTTTGCAATGTGGCGGCACAGGCTTTGAGAGAGGCTGCACAGGGCGTTTCAGCGAGGGGGAATGGTCGTCGTCTTGATGAGGCCCGTCTAGCAACGCGATCTGGCCAAACTGGGAGTGTCAAAGTAGGATGATGTAATGAAGTTGAAAGTGACGTCGGGTGCTTTTGGAGAAAATGGGATGGGAGAAGATGGATGCGGCGGATGGTCTTGGCGAAAACGTTTTTGCGCGAGGCGGGCTGCCCGGCACCAGAATCGATCGATCAACTACCTACCACCGCGGATAGCAATAATGCACAGTATCCACCCCCAGCCCCAGCCATCCTTCACTCTTCACTCCGACATTGTTTTGTTTCACTACCGCGCACGTTCTAAGACCAATAATAATCTCTGTATTTGTAGGCACAACTGAGCTGCTTATGCATTGAATATTACTGCATTCGAGCGAGTCTGGTTGTATCTAAATACATAGGTACATGTAGGTACTGTCATGCCGATGACCTTTGGCCGACGAAGCTTGCGTTCTTGCTTAGAAATCCAATTCGCTTGTCCACGCCCCACTTTTCCGTACTATACAACCAATCGAATACATACCTGTATACAGTCGTTTCGGAGGTTTAGCCGCGTCTCGGACTATCCGCCGGTTCCGACTGCCGTGCGTCAATAGAGTCACGTGCAGGTCCCAGTAACATGAAGGTGCTTGCTATTGTCAAGACCATCTGGTTAACCATCTACGTCTGCTATCCAGGCTATACATCCGTCACCCTTTGCTATGTGTACGATCTCAAACACGATGTACAGTAATGTACATTGGTGTCTCGATGTAAGACGACTCGCACTTTCGCAGCGAATTGACTGCTGTATTCTGAGTCTCAGAAGTGAATGCTACATGTATCGATTGATCTTATTCTACGGACTACATACATGTTATCGTGAAGTCATCATAGGTTCAAAGTGTACTGCTGTTTGTGTACGCTGTACCCAACGTATCCAACTCGGTAACTCGACAATAAGACGGATTGGATGTATGTCGGCAACTCCATTCTACTACCCGCACATATCCAGGTGAGTCCACGAACTGCTCGCATGATGGGATGGTACCCGAAAATACCACGGGCTGGAACATACAGACAACAGGTTAACATAACTATGGATCATCCGTACTCACACCACAATATCTCGTAGTATGTTGATCGTCTTTGAATGTGCATATGGGCAGATTCATTCAATCACAATAACCCCAACCCTAACCCGTGCAAGAAATTCACCTTGAATGAAGACGAGACAATCACATCAAAATGGTAGTACTAGTTACGAACTTATGTGTTACCTAGGTAGATAGATGGTCGAAACGAGTCTGTTAAGCTTGATGTAATCCTATGACCCAATTTCGCGGCGGCACAGCTGTAAACCAGTAACATAATCGATGTGTAGATACTCTGCGTACTCATAGACTTCAGTGCGATGTCCCGATCATACCAACATTGGTGATTGAGGGGTTTCAAGCCCGTACCATTATCGGCAACGAACTTTCGTTATACGCTGTAGCTACATGTAGGAACGTGACCCCTGGGATATCTACTATGTAGGTACTCAGGTAGTGAAGGGCATTAGAGGAACGAGTTCGTTGATTGTGCTCGAGCGTGGGCTTTCGACCAGGTGGTAGAATCAGGTATCAATTGTCCACACAAGGGTTGCGAGCCCGCCTCGATTGGCTTGGAAAACGAATGTATGCTAGCTTCAGCGGCAGATGTGAGGAAGTGTGTTTGCTTGAAGAGTGGACTCCAATGCCCCCATGATCAGGCGTAGTGAGAGAAAAAGATGATGTATTCAGTTGTTTCCACGACCACTTTACGTTACGGCCCGCGCGTGTCCCGGACTCTTTGCGTGTAGCGCAGGCGCGACTTTTGAGGACAAGACGAAGGCACCTTCTCCACACCCTTGCACCCTCCTCCCTTCCCTATTGCATACAGCAACAAACATTGCTCGCTCACCGCAGGCGCTCTTCAACATCAAACACACAATCTCGAATCCTCACCCGTCTGCAACACCGCAACGCGCAAACGCAAACGCGAAAAGAGTTCCTCATTCGAAACTCGGCGCTGAACGCGTCAAACGAGTTTTAGGGACATCCAGTCCACCACATTCAACCAGACATGAGCGGCGCGACAGGCCTTGGAGCTGGCGACGGCACCCTGCCAGACGTCATGCTCGACACTCCCGACTACACAGATTCAGAGTCCAACCCCACAGGAACCGCCAACAGCGTAGCAGGCGATGTCGCACCCACAGATGGTCGCAAACGCCGCTGGGAGGGCAATGCGCTGCGCAAGACCGTTCTAGGCAAGAAGCATGATCGCCTCGGCGAGAGCAAAGAGGACGACTCGGTCAGGCGATTCCGCTACTTGCTTGGCTTGACCGACCTATTCAGACATTTCATCGACGCGAGCCCAAACCCCAAGATCAGGGAGATCATGCAAGAGATCGACCGACAGGATCAGGAAGAGGAGGCCAGGATTGCTGGCAACAAGCGCAAGGGCGGCGCCGATGGCGGCAGAAGGAGGCGCACAGAGAAGGAAGAGGACGCAGAGCTGCTCCGCGAGGGCAAGCAGGAGGGCAAGCAGAACGAGACCATCTTCCGCGAGAGTCCGAGCTACATTCACGGTGAGATGAGAGACTACCAGGTTGCTGGGTTGAACTGGCTGGTCAGCCTGCACGAGAACGGTATCTCTGGTATTCTCGCAGATGAGATGGGTCTAGGAAAGACGCTGCAGACAATCTCTTTCATCGGATATCTGCGCTTCGTACAAGACATCAAAGGACCCCACTTGGTCGTCGTTCCGAAATCAACACTGGACAACTGGAAGCGCGAGTTCGGCCAATGGATTCCCGACATCAATGTCCTGGTTCTGCAAGGAGACAAAGACTCTCGCGCGGAGCTGATCAAAGATCGTCTTGTCACGGAGGACTTCGATGTTTGTATTACATCATACGAAATGATCCTGCGCGAAAAGAGCCACCTGAAGAAGTTTGCCTGGGAATACATCATCATTGACGAAGCCCACCGTATCAAGAACGAGGAGTCGTCGCTTGCACAGATCATCCGCATCTTCAACTCCCGCAACCGTCTCCTCATCACGGGTACACCGCTTCAGAACAACCTCCACGAACTCTGGGCACTTCTGAACTTCCTTATGCCTGACGTCTTTGGCGAATCAGAAGCCTTCGACCAGTGGTTCTCAGGCCAGCAAGAAGACCAGGATTCGGTGGTTCAGAAGCTCCACCGCGTGCTGCGCCCTTTCCTTCTGCGCCGTGTCAAGGCCGATGTCGAAAAGAGTCTTCTGCCGAAGAAGGAAGTCAACCTTTATGTCGGCATGACGCCCATGCAAAAGAAGTGGTACAGGCAGATTCTCGAAAAGGACATCGATGCTGTGAACAACGCTGCAGGCAAGAAAGAAAGCAAGACACGTCTGCTCAACATCGTGATGCAATTGCGCAAGTGCTGCAACCACCCATATCTCTTCGATGGTGCCGAGCCCGGTCCTCCTTACACTACCGACGAGCATCTGATTGACAACTCGGCCAAGATGATCATGCTCGACAAGCTTTTGAAGCGTATGAAGGAAGCTGGCAGTCGTGTCCTGATCTTCTCACAGATGAGTCGTGTGCTGGACATCATGGAAGACTACTCCGTCTTCCGCGGTTACCAGTACTGCCGTATCGATGGTTCCACTGCCCACGAAGACCGTATTGCTGCAATTGACGACTACAACAAAGAGGGATCCGAGAAATTCCTCTTCTTGCTTACTACTCGTGCTGGTGGACTGGGCATCAACTTGACCAGCGCTGACATCGTCGTGCTCTTCGACTCCGACTGGAACCCGCAGGCTGATCTGCAGGCCATGGACCGTGCTCACAGAATTGGACAGAAGAAGCAGGTCCAGGTGTTCCGTATGGTCACCGAGCAAGCCATCGAGGAGAAGGTTCTGGAGCGTGCTGCTCAGAAGCTTCGACTTGATCAGCTTGTCATCCAACAGGGTCGCGCGCAGCAACAGGCCAAGGCCGCCTCTAGCAAAGACGAGCTGCTCGGCATGATTCAGCACGGCGCGAGCAACGTCTTCTCTGCCGATACCGGCTCTGACGACAAGGACGATGCATACGACATTGACGCGATCCTTCGCAAGGGTGAGGAGAAGACAAAGGAGATGCAAAACAAGTACGAGAAGCTCGGCATTGACGACTTGCAAAAGTTCAGCTCAGAGGCAGGCAGCGCCTATGAGTGGAACGGCGAGAAGTTCTTGAACCCGAAGAAGGATATCGGACTCAACTGGATCGAGCCTTCGAAGCGTGAGCGCAAGGAGCAGAGCTACAGCATGGATAAGTACTACCGCCAGGCGCTCATGACCGGAGGAAGGACGGCAGACCCCAAGCCCAAGACACCCCGTCCGCCTAAACAGCAGGCTATGCACGATTACCAGTTCTTCGATCAGCGTCTTGGCGATCTGCAGGAGAAGGAGACTGCTTGGTTCAGGAAGGAGAACAAGATCCAGGCACCTCTGGCTGAAGGTGACGAGGACACGCTGGAACAGCGTACGGAAGACCAGGCTCTTGAACAGCAGATGATCGACGAGGCCGAGCCTCTTGACGAGGACGAGCTGGCCGAGAAGGAAAACCTGGCTCAGCATGGATTCGGCGAGTGGAACAAGCGCGACTTCCAGCAATTCATCAACGGATCTGCAAAGTACGGTCGTCACGCCTACGACCAGATCGCACTCGAGGTGGATTCGAAGGAGCCCGACGAGATAAAGACGTATGCCAAGACGTTCTGGAAGCGCTACAAGGAGATCGCCAACTGGGAAAAGCACATTTCCGCCATCAAGGAGGGCGAGCAGAAGGCACAGCGTGTCGTCGAGCAGGCCGATCTGCTCAAGAAGAAGCTCAAGATGTACCGTGTGCCGCTGCAGCAGCTCAAGCTCAACTACACCGTCTCTACGACCAACAAGAAAGTCTACACTGAGGAGGAGGATCGCTTCCTGCTTGTCATGCTCGACAAGTTCGGACTTGACAAGGAGGGCGTGTACGACCAGATCCGCGACGAGATCCGCGAGAGCCCACTCTTCCGCTTCGATTGGTTCTTCCTGTCTCGCACCCCGCAGGAGATTAGTCGTCGCTGCACAACACTCATTACTACTGTTGCCAAGGAGATGGAGGGCGGCAACGGCAAGGAGAACAAGCGTGTTGTCGAGGACGACGAGTCTGAGGAGGTCGAGGAGCCGAGCAAGAAGAAGGGTCGTATCAGCACCGGTGGTGCTAAGGTGAGTCCTTGAGATGCCACCAATCGAAACCGTGCAAGAAGCTAACATCATCACAGAACAAGGTCGTCAATGGAGTCAAGGGCACTCCTAATGGCTCTTCCCGCGCTGCCAGCGTCGACACCAACGGCTCGGCTGGCACCAGCGCGAAGAAGGGAGGTCGCTCCTCCGCCCGTAAGCAGCGTTGAACTGTAAGTTGCTGATGGGAATTCGAACGGCGGCGTTCAAAGGAGTTGATGGGAAATCAATCGGTTGGTCGACTTTGACGGGACTATCATGTCGGGTCGGGCTGCATGGAATTCGGCTTGCGGCGAATGCTTTTCTGCAGGCTTGTGACGTGTGCTTTCATGGGTTTGTGTTAGAGTAGACTCTCGAATGAAAATTGCAACGTGTACTATTATGCGAGAACCTCGATTGACTCCTGGCCTCGATTGACTCCTGTTCTTTGACACTTGGTGAGTTGTTCGGCTAACGAACACCCTTGAAGGTACCTTCAGGCCGGCCGCTAGAGACACCGTCATGTACAAAACCACACATGTAGAGTTGTAGGATTGCGTGATGCTCGCACAAGTCGACGCAAAACGAGTAATCATCAGGCTACTGTATCAATGCCAGTGCTGTTACATCTAGACGTCAGTGCTATACTCGCCAGTTCAAACCTAGCTCGTAACTTGGATGTGCTACTCATTCAGCATGGACTTTTTTCTTTGTCGATAATCTTGCTCTCTTTGTCTGGACATCTATCTTGCTTTATGATTTCACGAGTAACGTTCTTACGGACCAATCTCGAGGACGTCTTCGGAGAAACACCACTTGAGAGGTTGATAGACGGAGGCACTACGTTTTCATCGAAATGGGGGTCATTGATTATCGTAACCGCAGAGGAACAAAGAAAGCACCATCAGCCATGACAGAAGAGAGACCCATATACTTACCGTCGAAGTCGCTATCAAGCCAGTTGTAGCAGTCTCGTCGCTGGGTTCCATCAGCCACAGCCGGAACATCGCCAATCAAACAAAATCAAAACGCAATCGCTCAACATCGCTTCAAAGAGACAACAACACAGAAAAACGAAGCCAACTCACTTACCTTAACTCAACGGGTCTCCATGGGTCCAACCCAAGCGAAACCTTGCTCCTTGCAACACGAACAAGCAAAAGCAACACTCACACCCCACTCGACGTGGTCCTCGACAGTCAGCACATCGACCCGCCCAGGCACAATCTCGTGGAAAGTCGCATCGAGAACCATTCCAGGCTGCGAACAAGTCAGGCAAACCGGCGTCTCGGCCTTGGAAATCCCATCCAGGGCCCTGGGGTCGCGGAAGAAGTTCGAGCCGGCGCGGATCAGAGCTGCTGCGCGAGCGAAAGCGCCGGTGTGCAGCCAGCTGGCGGTCAAGCGCTCGAAGAGGCTCGTGGGGTGGATGTGCGTGGGGAGGGTGATCTTGGGGTTGACGGGGTCTACGGTGGCGAGGTCACGCTCGGTTTGGGTGATGGCGTCGTTGAGGAGGTGCATGGGGTAGGAGGCGTGGGCGGCTTGGCACTTTGCTTTGACGGCACGGCGCATTTCGGCTTCTTGCTGGGCGGTGATGTCGATGGCGAGCTTGCGGAGTGGGTGGAGCTCTTGAGGAACGGCGTTGGGCACGGGGAACCATTGGCCTTCGTGGCAGTAGTAGGGGACCCGACCGAAGAAGGCGTGGCCGCCTTGGGGGCCCTGGGGTGTGTTGGCTTGGAAGAAGGGATTTGGGACGGTGTGGGCTTTCGGGGGCAGTGGTGCTGCCATGGGCTTTGCACGTTGCTGTGGTACTGAGGCGGCGGCCCTAGGTGCGGCGGAGGCCCTAGGCTCCCGTGTAAAGATGAAATGCTTGGGGTCGTTGGTTGGGAAGTAGAAGCTGGGCGCTTTCTTCTCCCTTTCGCAGTGCTCTTCTCTGTGCTGCAGACTCCTGCACTTGCCGCAGAACTCGGGGTGGTTGCACTCGGTCAAAGTGTGGCCGGGGTTGAAGCATTGAAAACAGATGATGTGGAGGGTCTGGCGAAGTGCTGGCGCCTTGCAGATGGCAGCCAGGTGGCCCACCGTGTTGCATCGCTCGCAGTAGTTGCATTCCGCACCGGGAATAGGGAGACGGGACTTTCGGAGCAGGACATTGCGGTCTATCTGGAACTGGCGGTGCCTCTCCTCGAATGTCTGATTGGAGTTGAACTTCTGTTTCTGCTGCTGCTGCTGAGGCTGCTGAGGTTGCTGAGGTTGCTGAGGCTGGTTGTTGTTGTTGTTCTGGCCGTTGCCGTTGTTCAGATCAGCCGGGTTGTTGGGAGACCACCTGTTGGCCTTGTTAGAACACTTCATGTTGATATGCGGGGAGTTAGGGTGCATGTAGCATTGCTCATCAGCCTTAGTCGTTGCCGGGTCGATCTTCTGGTTAGTGGCATTCGCGTTGTTCGCGTCATTGTTGCGGGCATTACCATTACCGCTATTGACATTTGATCGACAGTCCTTAGCAAGATGATTAGACCTGCCGCAAATGTTGCATTTCTTTTGGTTGTTGTTGTTGTTTCTGTTCTGGTTGTTTCCACGCTGCTGTTGGCGAGGGGTGTCGCCCATCGGAGTGTCCATCATTTTGTTGTAGGGGTGAAAACAGTAGTGTTAATTGAGTAGTAGTAGTTGTAGACTCAAGGAGGTTTCTGACCAGCAGAGACCGAAGAAGAAGAAGAAGAGAGTAAGAGATACGAAAAAGAGATGAGAGAAGGAAAAGGGAGAGAAATTGTTTCTCAACGTGCTGCTGCTGCTGTCGAATGTCGTGAATGTCAAGAAGAGAGATAAGAGGTGGGAGAAGCAGAGATATTATGGAGATCGAGTCAATTGTTTTGCGAGCCGTAGTACGCATTTCTAATTAAGACCTTTGTTCGAATGCGAGTGTCGTTCGATGGCTTTGTCCTGGTAGAGGTGATGCAATTTCCGGGAGAGCAAAGGAGATTCCTTTGATATATTGTTCAGGAAAACAAGTCAATTGTTAGTGGAGAGGACTCGATGGATTGTTCATGGTCAGGAAGCCGATCGTGGTCGGGGTCGGAGATGGCAGCACGTAGGTAGTTGAAGTGTGTAAGCGTCCCGACATCGGACGGAAGTACCTTGCTGTCGGCGGAGATGGTAGTGTAGTATGACGGTGGGTATGTAAGTCGAGTCAAGTCGAGAGTTGAATAACAAGACTTGACGGCGCTGGCTGGCTGGACCTGCACGAGCTCTGACACGGGCGAGAGCGATGTGATGGCAGTGTTGAAGCCACATTGGTCTTTGTTAGCCTGGGCCTGCCACGCGACAGCCATAAGGCTACGGGGCTGCTAGGCTAGGCTCCGATATGTTATGTGTTGTCTCGGAACTTGGCTGAGGGAGCTGACTGCTGGCTCATACCGGCGCTAGAATGGTGGTCGAGAGGTGTGTGGTGTGTGTATGTACTGCAAGGTAGTAGTTATGGCCGTTCTAGGCGCTGTATTCCCGAGCTGAAACCAGTCTTGGCCTGATTGTATAGTCTTAGCAGTGGCCTTCCTAGAGTCCGATAGGTCGGGGCATTAGGTAGGTACTGTTTGACCAGGCCGGAGGCTGAGGCTTAACATGTGCTTCTGGAATCTGGCCCAATGCGAATATCAGCCATGTGGAATGTTGTGGCGAGGGCGAATCATGATAGAGGAGCGGTATTATCATTGTTGATGTTTTATTATTCGGTTGCTGACTTCTTCCGACATCAGGCCACTCGCCCGGTCTCTCTTCTATCCGAGCACATATGTGCGCTTCGTAATAACATGAAGTTAGTGAGTGTTCATTCACTGTGGTGCGTCCTGGTCACTTCCAAGTCGTAATTCCAAGAGCCCTTCCCACCACCACATCAGTCGCCCGCAGCTCACCGCTCGCCGCTTGGCCATGATACAACGCCGGCATCAAGCGTGCCCGGCCAATGGCACGCCGAGCGCGAATCTTCAAAAGGCGTCAAGTCTAGCTCAAAACAGTCTGTGCAGGTGCTCCCTCCCTCCTAGAAGATAACTTCAGCATCTTTCTCTTCTTCTCGCTTATCGACCAGTAAGCGAGAAGTACTAGCTAGGTACCCTGGCGCGGATCTGCGAGATATGACTGGTCACAGGATGGGAGCATGATAATAGAATCGCTGGACTTGTCCGGTTCCTTGTCTAAGACTCGCATGCATGTTGACGGGCGCCTCAGGAGAGAACGGTGGCGCTTCGAGGTGCACTGTGTTTGCGTGCCAACATGGCCAGAATGGCAAGAGAAATGTAGACCTTTGATACAGAGATACAGAGGTACGATGGTACTGATGTACATTCAAGCATATCTTGATCGGCGGCTAATCGAGTAGCGAGGGCAAGCGAGGTGATCTCGGTACGTACTCCCTTGCCCTCCCCTCTCCATCTCTACGCCATCTTGATCCGATCTTCCCTTCTCCTCTTAACCCTTTCTGACCCTTTCTTCACTCCTCGGCCCCCCACTCCCTCCCTCTGTGCTGGTACGCGCTGCAAGTCTTCAACCTCTTCGGGCGACCGTTGGATGAGCTAGTACATGACTACGCAAGCCTGTGTCTATCGAATCGTGTCATTTCCACGCAATACTGTACTAATGAGATCGAGGTTAGAAATCAAAAGTGCGGTGTCAGCCAACGGATCACCTGCGCAGTGCTTTCATGGACTAACCTGCAAAACTCCATGCCCAAGATCAGCCATTGTAAGCCACATAGGCCACCCCGAACAAGCGAAGACAGCTTGACAGCCTTCTTTCGCTTGTCACTCCGCCCTACTCGAAGCCACGAAGCTTTTCGGCACCCAATCCAATCGCTCGAGCTCCACGCAAGCCACAAAGTCTCATCACTTGACCTAGTGACCACACCCACATTCGGCTAAGGCTCTTCCGGGAGGGAGGCGGACGACAGCAAGACACACTTTTACATATCTCCTAGTGCGATACTGTAGACCGTACACAGTAGGTACTGTACCAGGTAGTAGTAGTGTCCAGAACTCCCACAAGACCTCACGAATCGCAAGGCTTGCCGCACTACGCGCCACATGGCATGCCATCTCACACACCATCTCCATCTAGCTATCTACTGTACTGTGGCAGCATAGCAGTAGCCAGCCAGCCACAATCTTGGTCGGCGTCCGTCGAGACCACAACTCCGGCACCATCTCTCTGTCTCATCACTTCACACTTCGCGGCTCTCGTCTGCTCTATACTCCGGTTGGTTCGCCCAAACCTACCAACGTTCGTCAACGCTACTACACACGCCTTCTCCGCACTTCCCTTGGCCGCCTTTGCCTGAGGACTGACTACTGTACCATTCCCGGACGCGATCCGTGCATTTCGAAACAGCAATTGGAGGTTGCACTTTGAGCCTGGCCCGCCGTTTTTTCCCATCTCCCATGACCGCCATGCGTCTCGTTTGGGGTCCCCGAAGCCTGGTGGCCGTGGTGGCGTATGTGACAGGGCTCGAACCTCTCCGGTCTCTTCAGCCGGTCGATACATATCTCCCTACTGTCGTGCTACTTTAACGTGTTTCTGTTTCACCATATCCAACTCTTTCCACATTCTCCATCCCACAAGGCGTATCGTGTGACCAAAAAGTCGTGTCTCCTTCCATCGCAATCCATTGGAAGACCAACTTTGACCGATCGGAACTACCAATCGGGTCAACACCCCTTCGCCACACTCACCATGGGTCTTTCGGCATTCTGGACAGCCATCAAACGTCCCCGTTTCAGCGACTCATCCGAGCCTCGAAAGCACGTCGATCGTGTTCGTGACAACAACCACACAACCGCGCCCCTGCGACCAACGGGCAATGAAGCATCTCGTCACCTCGATCCTATCTATGATGCTCATCACCACATCGTTCCTGGCCAAAGCCAGGGTCTGAATAGACAGCCTTCATCGCCACCCCGCATCCACACTCCAATCGACTCGAAGCAGCACCGGAAGTCAAGCATCTGGAAGTCGGCTTCACAGGATGTTAAGCCCAGCCAAGCGTCAGATCCTGTCAAGGCCGTCAAGATGGAAAAAAACATGAAGCGAAGGAGCTTCTGGCAATCCGAGCCGAAGAGTACAACAACCGCACCACCAGTTCGCCAACCTGACCCGGTCTACCCAAGCAGTCGCAATGTAGAAGTCAAGAAAGCCAAGCGTAACAGCTACTGGCGCCCTGAGGCCTCATTCGAGCCAGAACGTCTGCTTTCGGAAAGTGACGCAGGCGCCACGGACATCAACGCAAAGCGCTCTAGTCGTCGACTGAGCCTGCACAGGAACCCATCCTCCAAGAGCTCTCGCAGCAGAAACTCATTAAGATTCAGCTTCCTCGCTGGCGGAGCTGACGATTCTGACGACGATGACATCCCAGCTATGCCTCCAATCCCAGTCAACCTGCAACGACAAAAGTCGAGATCGAAGGATCCAGGTCGCAGCTTGGGCGTTGGGGGTGCTCAGCCGGGCACTGCCATAACCTCCGACGACACTTCCCCGAACCAGAGGAACTCGTTGAAACGTCGCGGCCTTTCCAAGCTCATGAACAACCGCAAGTCAACCAGCGACATCTCACAAGACGACCAGAGCGGCAACAAACGCAAGCGTCGCTCCTGGTTCTCCGTCAGCGGCTCCGATTCCTCCCCAGACACCGCCATCCCTCCTATGCCAGTCTTGCCCAGCAAGACCACCAACATCCCCATCCCTTCCAACCTCGACCCCGCCGAAGCAGCCTTCCACCGCTTCCTCCACAACGTCCACAACGCCGCCCCCAAAGGCGCCGTAACAACAGACTTCGAGCGTTTCCTCGACGCTTCCCGCACCTTCGACGCCTCCGTCCCCACTCCTCCTAACCTGTCCCACCGCAACAGCATGACAGAGATGCACTCCCACCACCCCGCACTCTCAGGCCTCCAGAAGCGCTCCACCGTCACCGTCCAGCCCCGATCGCGTGCCAGCCACTGCCGTCCCACCAAACTCAACACCACCAACCTTGCCGTCAACCGCCAGCCTTCTGACTCGGAGTCTCCGAACGAGCAGCGCGAGTGGTCTAGACTCCGCCACAACGTACACGATTCTGCTTCGCCGGAGAGCAGCGGGGAATGGAATCGTGAGGAGGGCGAAGACGATGATGGTGTCATGGGTATGCTGCGCGAGTTGAGTCGTGATGAGCGGTATGAAGCCCACCATAGGGCTGAGAAGCGCAGACGCGACAGAGAGAGGTATCTCGGCATTGGCACTTTCGAGAACAAGGACGCGCTTGCTGCGTTGGAGTTTGGTGCGTCGAGGTAGAGGGGAATGGAGGATGCGATTGATGAGCACGAAACGATGATGACTCTTGATGATTGAGGGGATTCGGACTCTTTTCCTTTGTGTTGTTTCTGTCGAGTCCTCTTTCTTTTTATCATCATATACCCATCAGATGGGATCTTGGACAGGCACATACATAGATAGACTCATGGCCCCACAGGCCGAGCAAAACATACAATTTTTTCGTTTATATACCAGCTGCGGCTTTTCATATAACTCTTTCCATGCAAACATCCATGCATTTACATACACACTTGAAAACACGTACTGACCTTCCGAAGTTGGAACAGTTGCTTGCCTTTCTGCCTTTCTCTTTTGTCCCTTGTAAAACCTTACAATGTCTTGGAACCTCCTCGGCCTCTTTCACTTACCCTCTTCTCGTTGAAGTCGTCGTGTCTCCTCCTTCGGGAGAGTGTTGGCGGTGCGTGATTTCTTTGGCTGGCTAGATGGAAGTGTGCCATTCCTGGAAATAGGCGCTTCTGCGCGGTTTCATCTTGTGTGAGTGATATGTGTCGCGTATGTGCTTCACTTTCTTTTTCTTTTACCTCCATGTCGGCGATGTTGGCGTGGTTTTGCCGCAAACTTGCTTTTTTCCACTTGCGTTTTAGCTGCTCCAAAGACTTGCAAGCTCCTCATCCACGCTTCTTCATGTTCTCGAACATGTCTTTCCACTGCTGATCCTCGTCGTCTTCGTCGTCATTTGCTGATTCGTCATCGCTCTCCTGTACTTTCTTTGCAGCCGTCCTCTGTGGGACGTTCAGCATCGCAGCTATTTCAGCTGCAGGCGGGAAAGAAATCGAATCCGAAATCAAACTCTCGCCCGCACTTGCACTCGCAGCCCCTAGATCAGTCTTTGGCTCGTAGCCTTCAATAGCAGTCGCGCTGGCAAACTTCACCTTGCTTGCACTCGGTGCCGGCCTAATCGGAAGAGTCTTTTCAACAATAAAATCAGTCATAACCTGATCCGGCCGCACACTAGCCACTTTCTCGCCCCTCTCCATAGCAAGCTCCGTCCGCTCGGCAACCCGCTGCTGAACATGCTGCTGTTGCTGCTGCTGCTTGACCCTGGCATCATCGCCCTCCGCATCTACACCATCCTCGCCCTGCACAAGATGCCTGTCATCTGCATGCAGCTCAATCGGCGCCTGCTGGCCCGGCACGCGCTCCCAAGCCGGAACCTCGCCCAGCTGGGCTTTAACAAACAGGCCTTTGCGCGCACACGCGTCGCTACACCAGTTGCCCGCTCCCTTCTTTAGCTTCCACGTCTCGGAGTCCTTGAGCCTGAGGCCGCGGGGTTCATTTGAGCAGAGCGGGTACGCGCAGCGGCCGTCGATGAAACGTTCTTCGACCAGCTCGTCGAAGTTCGAGGGTTGGAAGATTTCGACTAGGCGCAGGAAGGAGGTGGCATCTGATGTTGAGGGTGTTGAGGATGCTGATGGGGGGAAGTCCAGCAAGAGTTCGATGTGTTTGAGGACTTGGTCGGAGGTTTTCCGTTGGTGTTCGATTAGGAGGGCGTGTTTGATGGCGATGTCTAGGTGGCGTTTCTTGAGGGCGGCGGCTTCTGCTATGGTTTTTGTTTCTTCGTCGGTTTTGTCGTTGACCTCGTTTGTGGCGATGGGTGTTTTGGGTTGTTTGAGAATGGACTTTGTGGGCTTGATGGTGGCCATGGTTTTGTCTTGTCCCTCTTGGTAGTAGTGAGGTATGTAGTTATAATTTCTAGTACTCATATGTAGATGTAGAGTTAGGTATGTAGTCAAGATATACAGTATGTACATGCTCGGCAAAATAATGCAGAGCCGACTTGAACTTTGACTGGCGTCATTAGCCACGTTTGGCGTGCAGCTCCAAGTGGAGGTTTGGTATGAGGAGTACGTACTTGCCCTTGCCCTCACTCACTCACTCACTCACTCACTACACATAACAGTCATTGCCAACTATACATACATACCTTGCCGCTCTCCAGCAACTCCGCCCATCGTCCTCCTACCTACCTACCCCTACCTCTACCTCTACCTCTACCGTGTACGGCACCTGATTCCTACGTCGGCATTGAAACCCGTCTGAAACACGTGCCGTCGAGCCCACCCTGTCCCGCGACGGCGACGCCATTGCCCTCATTGCTGCCTTGCCGTGCCGGGCCCGCCAACAACGACATCACACCACTACTGTACCTTACACCTCCTCCTCTTGCATATACCACGCATACAGTAATCTCCGACACCTGCTTCCAACACCGCCGTCATGGCTGGCTTGAAAGTCAAGGCCGTGTATGAGTACACCAGCGAGGAGCCCGACGACCTCAGCTTCCCCGTCGGCCAGGTAATCACCATTACAGAAGAGATCGATGCCGACTGGTACGAGGGCGAATACACAGACCACACCGGAGTCAAGAGGTCTGGAATCTTTCCCAATAACTTTGTTGAGAAATATGAGCCGGAGATCCCCTCTCGCCCAAGCAGGCCCACCAGGCCCAAGCAGGATACTCAGACATCTGCTATACCGTCCGTTGTCACACAGCATGAGCCTGAGCCTGATCAATTGCGCGAGGAAGAACAGGACACTCCTCCGGTCCCGGCAGCTTCAAAGCCACAGCCGCCTCCTGTGATCATTCCCGACGAGCCAGCTCGGGTTCAGGAAGAGGTACGCTCGCCGCCTTCTGCCGTCAGCGAACGAGGTCCCGTTACCCAGACCGAGCCTCCTGCTGCACCGAAGCCGGCACCTTCGGAGCCTGCGTCGGCCGAGTCTAAGAAACCCCCGCCGCCAGTCGCTCCAAAGTCCAATGCTTTCAAGGATCGCATCGCGGCCTTCAACCAACCGGCGGCAGCACCTGTCATGCCATTTCAGCCACAGGGTCACAAGTCTCAGCCCAGCTTCATCAAGAAACCATTCGTTGCGCCGCCGCCGAGCAGCTCCGCCTACGTTCCACCACCGACTAAGCAAGAGCCGGTACACAAGCCTTACCGCAGAGAGGAGGACCCTGAAATTCAGCAGCGCCAGGAAGAGGACAGAGCTGCAGCAGAAGCCGCGGGCTTCCGGGACGAGTCACAGCACGCACAGCAAGACGAGGACGAGGAGGATGCGCCGAAGCCGCAGAGCTTGAAGGAACGCATTGCTTTGTTGCAGAAGCAGCAGGCGGAACAAGCACAGCGCAGAGCAGGCGGTGGAGAGAAGAAGGAGAAAAAACCGCCAGTGAGAAAACCATCCGAGCCTGCCCCGGAAGGCGACGACGATGAGCTCGAGCATGTGCGCAGTCCTCGCGAGGAACGTCAAAGTCTGGACGTTGCCCGCGACCGCCCGCGAGTGCCTTCTACTCAAACTACCCAAGCTCCGCCCCAGGAACCCATGTCTCCTCTGCCGGATGCGCCGCAGCACGAGATTCTAAGCGGCGGCGAAGAGGCCGACCAGTCTGCTGCTGGGGAGACTACGGAGGACGATGCTGGTACCATTGGCCCAGAGGACAGCGATGACAAGCCTGCGATCCCTCGGAGGTCATCGACCATGCCAAGAGAGCCTATAAATGTTGGCAACGAGCACGTCGCGACTCAGGATGCTGAGGAGGAAGCGGAAGAGGACGACGACGAGGAAGACTCTATGGACGAGGAGACAAGGAAGCGTGAAGAGTTGAGGCAACGCATGGCCAAAATGAGCGGCGGCATGGGCATGGCTGGCATGTTCGGTCCGCCTGGTGGTATGCCGATGCCTGGTAAGAGTGCTCCCAAGAAGCGTACGTCCACAAAGAACTCCGACAGACAGGCCTCAGGGGATATGCAGAGTCCTACCAGTCCAGTTGGGGAACAACAGAGAATGCCCATGATGCCCATCCCAGGCATGCAGCGTGTTCAAAGCCCTCCCAGCGAAGATCCTCGTCGTTCAGTTGAGAGGGAGCGCGAGCCGGAGGCAGCCCCTATCTCTCGGCAAATACAGCCAGACGAAATGCCTGATGTGGAAGACGTGATTCCCGAGCCTCCACCTCGGACTTCGATGGCGGAAGAGCGTGGCGCTCCTCCGCCTGTTCCCAAAGGTGAGCAGAAACCAATGTCGCTGCTGTTGCGAAGACCTGTCCGTGTGCACATTGCAAAACAGAATTCATCATCAGACGATGTCACTGTGGCGCGGCATCATTATGGTGCGAAATGGGCAACGAGCAGGTCAAGTAAAAACTGCGAACTGTCTACTTTTCTCGATATCACCCGTGATCACAACGCTAACATTTAAGCAGAACGTCCTCTTTCTCAAGCAGCTCCACCGGTACCTTCTGATCGACCCGTCCCACGTTCTCCTTCTGGCCCGCCACCTGAGGCCCGAGCTGTTCCTCCTCCGCCTCCCGTCGCTGCCGATGCGCCTATGTCACCTGGCCCGGGATCAGAGTCCGACGATGAGATGTCTATGCACAACCCTCCGTCTCATGCTCGCACACCGACCGCGGAGACGCCTATGGCAATCAGGGGTGGCCCACCCCCAGTGCCCATGCTACGTGATCCGCCAGCACCTACCGCTCCGTCGCAACCGAAAAGGGCATCTTACTTCGGAAGCGAGGATAGCGCGCCGCACGCAGCACCCTCGGACAGACGATCCAGCAAGGTCCCTCCAATCCCTGGCAGCATGCCTCTTGTCTCGCCTAGGCCACCGCCGCCACCACCACCGCAGGTTTCTGCTCCTACAAGCCGACAAAGCACTGATTTGCAAAGAACATCGGCCACGGATGATGACGAGCGCGGCGAAAGTGAATACGAGGGCGACTACGACACAGATATCGCATCTGGTGTAAAGCACAAGGATGCGCTGAAGTCGCACGCTCGTGATGTCAGCTACGATGGAAGCACGACCGCAGATGACACCCCGATCACATCGCCTACTTTCTCTGCACCTCCACCTCCAGTGCACAGAGCTGTTCCGCCTCCGCCACCCCAAGCGGCTCCTAGATCACGGCCGTCTATGGACACTCCACGTGCACCGCCGCCAGCGCCACCCCAAAGAGACCCGGACGTGCCTTATGGAGGGGACTACGATCCCTACCGCTACAACGAGGCCAGCAAGCCACCGCCTCCTGCCCCTAGCTCTATCCCCACTAATGCTCCACCAATTCCTCCAAGGGAACCTGAGTTCACAAAGGACGACAGCTCAGATGATATGTACTCGGCTTCTCCGCCACGCAGATCAGTCGAACGTCCACCGCCACCACCACCTGGCCCGCCTGAGCAACAGGCGCCAATGCCTCCAATGTCACAGCCAGCACCTCCTCCACGGGCGCCACCAAGACAATCTCTCGATGTGTCACGGGCTCCTGTAATAGGAAGAAGGTCAATGGAACAAGGACGTCCCAACGCCGACAACGGACAAATCGCCGGCGACATCAACCTCAGCCAAGAGACACAATGGTGGACAGTGGACCAGCCACTGCCGCCAGTGCTCCAATCCCGCCGGGGTGTTGACATCCTCTCCGAGAGCGAAGAATCCAAGACCTCCAAGCGCGGCGGCCGTACCACAATCAGCAAGGACATCTACGTCCTCTACATCGACTACAGCCAGACAATCATCACCGCCCGCTACGACACGCAAGAACCCGAAAACGTCTTCCTCGAGCAGCGCCACGAGGCCCCGCCACCCAAACTTCGCCAGGATCAGCTTGAAACCTACTGGCAGCGCTTCGGCGCCCGAATCGCCGATACCGCCTCTGCTCTCGGTAACAACAAGAAAGACCCCACCGTCGGCGACGGATCCCCCTTCGCTTTGGTGTCGGACCTCATCAAGGCCCAGCCCGAAGCCCTGCACCCTGTCGGCCAGCGCTCTTTCGGCGCTCTGGTCTACGCCAACCTCGCCAATGCTTCTGTTATGCAGTTTGATGAGATTCGCGCGGGCGACATTCTCACTCTCCGGAATGCGAAGTTTGAGGGCAAGCACTCGGGGCCTATGCACCAGAAGTACAAGCAGGACTTAGGAGCTGGGCATGTTGCTATTGTTGCTGAGTGGGATGGTACGAGGAAGAAGGTTCGGGCCTGGGAGCAAGGGCGTGAGAAGGCGAAGGTGCGTCTTGAGTCTTTCCGCTTGGGAGACTTGAAGAGTGGTGAGGTTAGGGTTTGGAGGGTTGTTGGAAGGGAATGGGTTGGTTGGGAGGGTGAGGCTTAGGGAGTTGAGAGGGGTTGTCATATAGATTCGAGGAAGGAATGAAGGCAATGAGGATAAGCGATAGGGGAAAGAAAGGGTGGCTTGTGTTGCTGCTGCTTTTGCGCTGTAGATATGAGATGCTACTTTTCCTTTCCCTCCTGCCACACATGCAAATATAATGGTCGCTTTTTTTCGTAACTGTTCCTCTTTCGCTCCGAGCTGGCATTCCACATGCACATATGTGCTGCTTCATCGCTTCCTCGCCTCCCGGTCCCAACGTACCAGTTCGCCCGATCTCCCCAAGGCCACCCACCCGTGCTTTTCATGATATCGTAATTTGGCGGCGACGGCAGACCGATAAATGAACTTCCCCAAAAGAAAAGAGTCTGCGGGTAGACGAAGCGGATCAACGGGCTCGAGGAAACCCACTGTGCTATTTACTTTTGAGACGGTTGATGAGCTTGAAGTTTCCTTTTTGGAGAACAAACTACTTTAAAAAGACTCAATACAGAAAGAGAGGGAAAGGTATACCTAAAACCGTTGACCGTCAATAATACAAACAAGTAGGCTGGGGGGATCTCCTTCTCTTCCATCATCCGCATCGATTCTCTCCAATTCCATGATCCATCTTGTCATTCCATTTTTTTTGGCCCATTTTTTTTGTTTTGTTCTTTTCCCCTTTCCGCCCAGTCCATCCCGTTGAAGCCATTTCTGGCTCCGACAGCCACACCCACACAAATCTCATGGTCTCCCCCAGCCCAGTTCCACCCTTTTAGAAGAAAAGAAAGTCATACATTCAGAGGGAGGTGAGAAGAAGAGGGGACGGAGGAAGTAAGAAATGTTATTAGCAAGCGAGCAGAAGCCAGAAAGAAAGCGAGAAGGAAAATCATGCTATTCATCGTGAAAAACCAAAAGGGTCCACGCCGTTTATCAGATGACGCCACTCCGGGACGCTGGTCGTAAGTTGTGGATACTGGTGGTAATGGTATAAGTGCGGAGGGAAATAGAAGCGGAGTCGTAGCCGGGAACAATGCAGTCGAGTCGGGCGGGCGATGGGTGAGGTTAGGCGGTGGCGTGGCGGTATAGTGCTACGGGATCGCTTCGCTGGTATGGTGCCTGCTTGTTGCCGGCGAGAGTGAGGGAGGGAGAAGCATCGTACAAGTCGTTGTCGTTGAAGAAAAGTCGTTTCGTTGCTCGCGTGATAAGATGACTGGTCGTCATTCAATTTTGGGAAGGCGTAATCTTTGGACATGAGGGCGCTGTAGGTAGAGTCTAATCAAGGTGCTTCATTGTCGCTGTTGTCGAAAGTTGGACACCGCAATGGGAGGCTGGTTATATTCCACTTGTTCTCCAAAGACATTTGGTCCGATGTCAGGAGCTGAGCACGAAAATCGAAAGCCCTATGTCTGTGGCGTCTTTGACATTCGTTCCACTCTCCTCGGTCGTTAAGGATTCGTGGGTCGTGAGCGAGACTTATTCGTAGCGACGAGATGATGTGTGTGTCGGCGATGTGGTAGTTGGAAAACTCTGTTCTGGGTTATACACCGTTGACTGCGTGTGCAATCACGGTGTTGCTGATGTGGAGTGGCGAGGCGAGGAGAGAAGTCAAGAGGATCCGGGACTGTGTCTGCTGCTTCGCTCAGGTAGCGCCTGCGCTCGGTCTGAACTTGGAGTCACGGACATTGCAGGGTTTTTTGAGTGAAGTTCTGGTGCTGTGGAACGCGGCAGATGTGTTGCGGAAGAAGAGGTGCGTAATGTAATGCAGTCGAATGCTGCATGGCTAATGAAGGCGGGAATAGTGAGCGGACGTGACAAAGTGCATCAATTACATCCAGTCTGTAGGTCTGGGTAGTAACCACGACTGGTCTCGACGCCTTGGAAGCGGCCCATGGTGTTCGCAGTCCACTGAGCACCCGGTACAGCGTCTGAGTACTCTGCCTTAACGGGGTAGGTAGCGTATTGCCGCGGCTCCGTTGAGTAGCGGGCGTTGCTTTCGATCTTGCCCAACGGCGGAAGCGCCATGCCTTCGTAAATGGTACTGGGGTAGTATTGGTAGCCGTCGTGCTCGTGAATGGCAAGTCTGTCGGCATCAGACATGACACTGTCAACTTGTTGGTAGCCGTCGGTGGGTCCGCCGTCAATGCTTGAAGAGCTGCTGCCCGAGTGGCTTCCAGGAGGGTTGTACGTTGACATGTTCATGCCGTAGTGGTTCGAACGGTAGCCGTTGCTGCCTCCACTGACACTGCCGCTGTAATGGCTGCCGGAAGAACGGAAGCCGCCAGTGTTCATACCACCGTACATTGCACCGCCAGTGCTGTAGCCTCCGTTGGGTCCTGTCGCGCCACCTCTTCCAGCTTGGCCGCTTTGCCCCTCGTTGGCATAGTGACTTGGGGACCGACCGCGCACAACAATCTTTTCGCTCAAACGTTGAGCGACCTTGACCCATGACGGCGCGTCTTGTTCAGTCTTGCGAATGTCGACGAAGAGTTCGACAACAAGATGAAAGTATTGCTGTGAGGCGCGTCGCTTGCCGTTGTTCGCAGTCGCTTGTTTGAATTGGACTCGCTCAAATGTGTGGTTCGTAGACGAGCCAGGGATCTGCACATGAGCCGCGCCTGGGATACCAAGTCCGTAGTGGCTGGTAGGTGTAACGTCGGTTTGGATGGGCGACCCATCGTCGGATTTGTTTTGGAACGGTAGGCTTGGTCCAGGAGGATGGCCAGTCGCATGGTAGGTCGGAACGGGAATCTGGTAGACGCCATGTGGAGATACTGTCGAGTCCTGCCTTCCACTAGATGAAGGAGAGACTTTCGTGACGTCTATCTTACTCTTTGGCCCGTTGTCTCGCTTCGGGGTGTGCTGAACAAGCTCAATGGACTTGCCCGCAGACCCATCGACCGCAGCTGACAAGCGCATGCCCGTGGCCATGACATGTTCTGTTTTACCATTCCTCTTGATGGTTAATCGGCCATTGTTGATGTTCGGGTGCAGTTCAAAGTTGCAGTTGACCGAGAAGTAGTTGCGCCTGTAGCATGTCCACTTCTCGTCGACGGTGGACAGGAAGAACCCTTTCTCGACCTTGGCGTGAACTTCTGATGTGACGGGTACACCTTCACAGTTCAACTCCAGCAACACTTCCAGGGTGGGCCACGGAAAATTGAGGGATTCGCTGGTGGCAGAGCTGTAGCTGTGTGCATTTGACGCGGCCATGTGTGGCGCGTAGCTGTTCGGAAGACCTGACAAAGACAACCCTGAGAGTACGCGAGATGAGTCGGCGTAATTGGGATAGCTCGCTTGGGTGCCTGGTGAGAGCTGATTTCGAGCCAAGTAGGGCGAGGAGTTCGTGTACAAATCTCGGTCGGCGGCATTCGCTAAGCCTGATAAAGGCGACCGGTTTGGAGGCGGCAACACGCCTTGTGTGGAAGCGTCTAATCTGTGCGTGCAAGTTTCAACAATCAACCGGACCAGTCTCGTGTGACCGTGGGTCGCACACTCGAGAATACGTACATTGATGGCACTCGTGTTGCAGCATAAGACTGCTGCACGAACGTCTGGGGATGTGGCACAGGTCCAGGGTATGTGGAGATACCAGCTGTGTACTGGTTTGCTTGCTGATAGGTGTTGTACGCAAGCGACGAGGCTGCGGACGAAGGGCTGGTAGAGAGAGACCCAGACCCAGAGTCAGTGAAGTTTTGTGTAGTCGGATAACTGCAATGTGATAATCGTCAGCGTACAGCACACTGCGTTTGTGGGACACGGCGAAGTCAAAGTGAACGAAGGCGCGACATGACGGCGTGTAACCAACTCTCAGGCGTCTGGATGATGTGAGGTTGATGACTTCTATGGCAAAGAGCTCAGAGCCGTGATGACATAGCTCCGTGTGATCAAGGGAGGGGAGATTCAACGAAAGAAACGCCGGAGAGACGATAGCAATGCCGGAGTGTCGACCGCGGCGGGCTGCGTTGTGCAACGTCTGCCTGCCTGGCAGCGGGAAGGACGTAGACTCGCGTGCGGGCAGGATGGAGACTCCAGTCAACAGTCAGGCCACGCAACGCAACACGAAGGGTGTCTATTTGGGCTAGCCGGGTCTCCGAGCAGCGAATGCGTGCCATGGAAAAGGAGAGGGAATCAAGAATAGTGACGGGGGACAAATCAGCGCATGTCTACGTACCTTCTGCCGTCTGGCGCGACGTTTCGGCTAGGGACGTAGCGAGGACCGGGTGTGTTGCCCGTGGTTGTGTTGTAGGCGAAGGCTCCGGGCGACTGTTGCACCAGCGAAGTGTCCCGTCGCAACGGCTCGACCGTGCCGTTGCTGTTGTAAGACGCATGATGTGCATGTCCCGAAAATTGGTCGAGGCACTCGGAATCCGAGGCAAGAGCGTAATCGTTGTGCAGCGGAAGTTGCTGTTGGAGCAGCGTTCCTAGATCGACACGTTAGCAATGGGCCACGAACTCCTGCAGGCGATTCGATGCACAGCGAAAATGACGCCGCGGGCGTGTGCGGTGCACAGCTGGCCCTTGTACACGGGCGATCGCGCACGTGAAACGAGAGCCGGATGCCTAACGTTACACTGCACCCGGGCGCAGGTGTCTTGTTGATAGAGTCGTACGAGGCCAGCGAGATCCCAAACAAAAAGGCCCGTTTCAAGCATCGCGGCGGGGCAGATTGTAGAGGCAAAAGAAAGCGACAGTTGCGGACTGCCAGGCGGCAGAGGCAAAGGAAGAGAAGGCTGAAGGATGCGGGCTGAAGGATGGGGATTGGAGAACTGAGGGCCGCCTGCGGGAGGCGCTCACTGGCAGGAGTGGGAGGCAGGCTGCAGGCAGCTGCATGGGGTTGGGAATTGGGGGAAGCTCGATAAAACGACACAAACTCACCAGAATCCATTGTCATGGCAGATCCCATGCATATGCGCTGTGCAGCACGCTCGTCGTCGACCAGCTCGTCTGCTTCAGCAGCGCGGAAACGAATCGTCATGGAGCTCTCTGCGCGATCGGAGGCTGCTGTATGCACCTGCAAGGCAGCTGGCGCACAACGGCTGTCTGCGACGATGGGTCGAGTCGGGCGATGTCGACCAATGTATTTGGCTTGGCGAACAGGTTTCCGGGCTGGCGGCTGCTGCTGAGGAGTTGACGCTTGCTGTCAGAGCTAATGCGCGAGTTGCTTCCGAACACGGAGGCGAAGGCGACTGGGTGCAGCGAAGGTGAGGACGACTGGGATGTCGAGGAGGAGGAGTGCGGAGGCAATCGCGATCCTTATCTCTCACAAACGGTCTCTGACTTCACTCCTGGCGGCTGAGGCGTATCTTCTGACGTTTGCTGGCGCTTTGTGGTGTAGACAGATAATCTGCAGACAACGTTAGCCATGTTTCTTTTCCACAACCTCTCGAATCTCCAGTCATGCGCGCGATCGAAGAATTGATGACTCGTAACAATCGTGCGGTACGCTAATATCGAGGAGCAGAAGCGCAATTCTATCGACGGCTCGTAGAGTGAGAGCGACGACTGGACACACTCTGACGCTCAACGCATCAAACGTGTGTTTACAGCCTCGTTGCTCACATCGTCGAACAACTTTCCATTGACGTGGAAGCATTCTACATACCTGTTGTTGCCACGTATGAATGCCTCGTCGATTTTCAGGTACACCGTACGGTATCGTCGTTTGTATAGACAGAAGTCTCGGAGTGTCTGTATGCTCGAATCCCTTCCGATGGAAAGAGGTCCAAAGATGGTTCCGGAACAGGTTCCAGCGTTTGGTGTAAGGGCGGTATCGATGAGATCAGTGATTTGAAGTCGAGTCTTCTGAACGAACTTGGCAAAGTCGCAGCGCTGACCTTTTCAACCTGACACTCGTTAGAACCTCGTCTCGAGCAATCGCAGTCAGCGTCGCAATCGTTGAACACGTACCCTGTGTCGAACTTTGACCGGACAAAGGAGGCTCAACTTCCCTCGATGTTGTCGATGGTCAGTTGAACGTTTCGGGGACGAACCAAAGGAGGAAAGAGTTTCGGGACACGGAACTCAAAGCCAGCCTTCGCAGGAGGTTCACGGGTATGTCTTGTTGAAAATGACAAGCTGTAGTCCGTGAAGACGGGATGAATGAGCTATAGTCCGTGACAACGGGCCAGCGACAAGAGCGGTGGAGGAACGGGGCGGCGCACAGATAAAAGCGTGTAGGGGTATGCCGGCCAATTCACACAGAGAGCAAGGCTGCTGGCTGCTGTCAGGTCAACGATGAGAAGGAACCCGGGGCCCACTTGTTCGTGGTTCCCCGGCGAGATGGAGCAAGATGATAGGCAACACGCTGTCGCCTACGAGCCGTCATGAACGCAACAAAGCGCAGACATCCGGTCTTGGCCGGCGCAGCATCTCGAAAAATAGCATCTTCCAACCCTCCCCCAAAGCATTCGCAAGCAGTTCTGCAGCGGATGGTTACCGACACGCTGGGTCAGGTTGAGGTGTGGCATCAGGTCATCAGCCTCAGCAGCAAGTGGAGCAGGTGCAGCAGGCGCAGCGATCTGGCGTAGCATTCGAGAACCCTCTGCTCTGGTGCTGCCTTGATACCCTTCGACGAGGCGCTCAGGCCACGCCCCGTGCGTGTGTCTGGTCTGGCTAGTTCGGTTGGTTACAGTGGGAAGCTGCATCTTGCTTCAAGCCTTCCTCGGCTGGCCAGAAGCGGTTGCGGTACTCGCTCTTGCAATGCAGTAGTTTGATCGCCGAGATGCGAGGGGTGGCGGGGCGGAAATATCAGATCACGTCAGTCACGATTGAAGCCATCATCCCTCTCCTTGCTGTTGTTCGTGGCAAAGATGAGATAACCGCAAGTTTTAGTACCTTGACCTGGACTCGGCCGCGATCCGGACAGCAGACTCCTACCGCAGAGGTAGATTCGACGGCACGATGGCAGCAAGTAGCCGCAAACAATTGCTCGTGGTTTCGGGAGGAAGGCAGGCGTGCCTCCCACCACTCCCTCCCGTCATCCAAAGAAACGGTCTGTCTGATCACCCCCAGGATAAAGGGCGTCAACAGAATTCGAACCAACCAGCAGACTGCCCTGGTGCCTCCTCCGGTCGGGCCGGCATCCGGATGCGACTCCATGCAGGACATATGCTGTTAGTGTGCCGGCGCGGGGACGTCGCTCCTCACAGAGGGCAGGAATTCCCGTCGCCTGCAGTGCTGACCTCCCGGGGATCTGGGAATGATACAGGTCACAAAATGTCGTTCGCGCGGCAGCTGCTCTTTGATAGGACTTCCCGAGGGCCTCTTCCACGGTCCCCGTTCGTGGTGGGCGGTGGTAGTGAAGGTGGTCACGCGAAGCCGGACTTGCTTCCCTCTTCCTCACACCCTGTTTGGTGTTGTATTCGCTGCCTCTCAGCATGTGCTTGGGAGTCGATTCCCAGGGACGTTGGGTGCGTCAAGCCACAATATGCAGAGAATCTGGGGCCGTAGATCATCAGCAGGTCGCGGCAGGGGGCCATGTCGAGTCCTCCTCAATGCCAGACTGTGATAGCTGGACAAGGCGCCTATGCGATTTGATCTTTGGACCCGCCGGTGCAGCGCGTCAAAAGGCCATGGCAGACGTCGCATGTTTCAGCAGCGTCGGCGGCATCTGAAGGATGCCAATATTGAATTCACCTCCCGCATGTGGCTAAGAGAGCTGCAAGCCCTCCCATTGCGGCGTCCTGCGCCCAGTGGGCAGCGCCCCTTGCATCGATCTCTCCTCTCGATCTCGCCGTTTATCTCGTTATCAGCCGCGGCGGCAGAAAGCAGTGTATCACGAGAATCCACGACGGGAGAGAAAGAGACTTCATGATTCATGAAAGAAAAGGGTAGGTAGGCATTGTAAGTATTGCGGCAACTCACGACGAGAAACTCATCTGCTCGCGACCAAGCAGTCGGGTCGGAGAAGGAAAGAGTGAGGTCGCGTTGGCCGACTGAATTGGCTCTCGGGCACTAGAGGGAGAGGGAGAGGGAGAGCGGCGATGCGCGTCCCGCTCTTGCCTTGTTTTGTCTCGTCTTCTTGTCTTGTCGGAGGTCGTCGTTCTCGACCTTCGTATCGTATCAGGATCGGAAATCGGGCAACTTATTCCAGATATTTTTTGTTTCCCTCTACAGTACATACAATACCTTTACCCGTGTGCGCGGCAGGTACCTATCCTTCCTCCTCCCCCTAACCTGTCGTATTCACGCGATGCGGCTTATTCGCCTGCATTCCTCGGGCACCCACGAGTCCATCTAATTAGATTACAGATACCTACCTACTTACAGTACCTAGGCCACGCGGCGGTACGATGCTAACAAAGGGACTTGAAGCCAGCTTCTCGTGCCCTGCCAACTTTAACCATCTCGCCACCACTCCCACCTAGATATGTATTGGATACGGTACATGCATACGGACTACTGTATATCCCGCTCTGGACAAAGAAACGGAAAAGGCAGGCCACGAGAGCCGTGTCGCGGCTACCCGCATCGCCCAGCCCCGCCGAGTCCCGGCTCTCACACTCCATCATCATGACCAGCGCTCGTCGGGCCTAGGAGGTACGTGTAGTTAGTCCTGTCTTCACTACTACTGCTCTCTTCAGACCCCACGCTGCCCCCCGGCAAAGTAGTGAGTAGCTCCCGATATGCACGACTTGCAGACATCTTGCCACCACTATCTGCAGACTACTGGTGAGCGGCATATCTGCCAACACCTGTCTCATTTGCTGTCTGCAGGCACGGCCAGTCGCTTCCAGAACACGCCTCCATCATCAGGGGCTGGACTACGGAAGGCTGCAGATGGGGCTTGTTGTCACGTCAAGACTCGCGCCTCACCGCTTCTTCGTGCGCCCGAGCTTACTTTGTTGATTGCGCAATGGATCCAATGTCCGGGTTGATGCCTGCGCTGCTCTGACATGGGGTCATCGCTGCACGTGATCATCACATCACTTGATGAGGATAACGGATGCCTTCGCCAGGCAGGCTCAACATCCTATGGCACGTGTTTGCGAACGACGTCTGAACTTCCATCACATCTCTCGGCCCATCATTCCTCACATCCAATTTTACTCTACGGCTTGCGGCCCTGCAGGTAGATGCATGCGCAAGACAAATGAGACGACGTGTGTCGCTATGGCTGCATTACGCGGGTAGTCGCAGATGTGAGCCATATTTTTCTTCCTTCACGTCCATTCGAGCTGAGCACTATCGAAATCGACAGCAAGACGTCTTGCCATCACTATTCACTCCACGCAACCTCGGCGGTTTTACCGGCCAATATCCAGATTTCAGGCGTTGTATAGCGACTATCGGTTGGACTGGCATCCATCCGTGCAAAGACCTAGTCCGGAGCACGATCGAACACCGATCATTGTACAACTGGTCTGCGCAACTGATCATCCTGTACGGCGCGGCCTGTGACATCTTACAGCAGGGCGACGTACCTTCTCCCCGATCGATACCGACTCTATCAGCACTCGGACGCCACAGGCTTGGGCGAATGCTGGTTTCCGCAAATAAACCATCCCCATGACCGCGTTCTTACAGCGTCATCTCCCTTTTGCTTACGCATTCCGTAGGTGGACTTCAGCAGCGGGTGTCTACATCTCATCAGAAAATTTCGAGATTTTGATGCTGCAGCCTTCCCCAGAATGATCTCCGCCGGTACTACGGTGCTGTACCAATCACATGAAGCAGGACTTTCAAGAAAGCTGCACACCCATCAAACAAAGGCTGCGAACTTCATTCCACCGCACACGTGCCGCGACTCTGTCGCACGTTCTCGATCTTTTACCTGCGAGCGTGGTGTCGCGAACCCCTGGTCTGTGCTTGCCAGCGTTCCCTCGAGGTTCACGTCTGCACAATCGGACAGAGTGGTCGAGATCAGGCACCCCTCAAGCGTGAGCACTCAACGCTTTCCATTGTTTCAACCCACGATCTCGAAAATCATTCGCCGGCAAAAATTCTTCCTACAGCCCTCATGCTGGCACCCGTGGATCTCGTGAACAGCAACTGTCCGCGCAAGCTCGGCAAATGCACTCCCCAATCCGCAAGCAGGCATAGAAGGCATGCAGCCATCCTCCCTTCACCGAGCCCCAGGAACCTGGTCTGCGAGCTCGCCCACGACGTCTCAACAACGCAGCCGCACGAGCACGCCACCCTCACCACATGACACTACACGATGCGACGCGGGTCCCTGAGTTGTCCGACCCAGGCAAAAATCTCCGTCACGCTGGCCAAAACATTCCCATCAGGCCATCCAGCGTCCAGGACTCGAAAGGAGAATTATCTGACCACCCCTCTTTTTTCCCTCTCACAAAGAGGAGTACAAGCCGAACTGTCAGGCTTCCAGCCATCAAACTACGATCCTACCTTTCTGAAACACGCAGAATCCCAGGTATACCCTCTTTGACGCCTCGGCCTTCCCTACCCTTCCTATGTGCTGTAACTTAGCTGCCTGTCGCACATGCGCTGTGCCATACAGGGCCGCATGGATGGCGCGGCGGTGATGCTCCCCGAGCTACAACTTGCGCCTCGCCGCCTCAAGGTCGCGGCTGGGCTGGAGCTTACGTGGCGCCGCTGATGAGCGTGAGGGGAGAGCAGGCAGATGAGTAGGTAGATCAGGTTTTTAGTCAGGCGCCTGGCGTTCCGCCCTGTGCCGTCGGCGAACAAAAAGGCCCGACTGGTGCGCGAGCGTGGTGATGCGTGTACTGGCGTGTCCCGGGCCGAGGTCAGTCTGCCGAGGGGAGAGTGAGCATGAGAATGAGCGTGAGCGTGAGCGTGGGAGTGAGAGTGGCAAGTAAGCTGTTGATCCTGTCGTTCTTGGGAGGATTGGGAGACTGGGGGCGGTGTTGGGTCTTGATCCCTCAAGGCAATGCGGCCCAGAGTTCTTTTGTGTGTATGTATAATCGCGGCTGGATGGGAAATGTTTGCCTGGTGCTGAAAGGGCCCAGCCAAGGCACATGTTTGTACCATGGGAGCATAGAGCAAGTACCTTTTGGTCTTACTGCGACTCCTGGCGATGACTCTTGGATGCGTCACGGCCAGGAGACTTCTGCTGAAATTGATACAGGCTAGATACAGCCACGACTAGATTCAAGTCACCTGTCAACCCTGTTTTACCTTCAGCTCGTGAAAAAACTGATCGACTTGAAGCGACACGGAGGAGATGACCGAGTGGCTTGTGGAAGGCGTAGCATTTACTGTCCATGCTTGCCTGTATGCTTGACATCTTGAGACTGGTTTTACTCGAGCTTTGGCACGCACGGTGGGCTTACCACGTCAACTCACCCCTGACTTATCACTTTTGTGGATTCTGTAAGTAACAGAGTCCACAACGCTGGTCAGTTCCTTCATACCGGCCGGTTAATCTGTTGGTGAAGTGCCATGAGATCGTTGTCATTGATTTTTGACTTACCCAAACCCTAACCCGAATAATCGAGTTGAACAAGGCCAATCCTACTGGCAAGAAGTTGGCAACACGGCTCCCGAATCAGATCAGTCCAATACAGTCACCTGCAAAACGACCAATGCTAACAAGCGAAGTAGAATGTTTCGACGCTCCAATCCCAGTGAGGGTTTTCAATCGGGTTGACAGTGCTGACGGGCTCGTTGCACCTGTGAACCGGTGCAGCATCGCGGCGTCGCGGCGCTTCTGAAGACCTGGCGGATGTTCATGCGAAACGACTGTTGATCAGCTACTTAGCACGATTGCTCGCCGGGAGTCATTCAATAACACCCGGCGCCTAGATCGTGCAAGCGAGATTGCCAGGCGAGAATGAGATGCAGCTAAACAAAACAAGCCGTCCCTGTCGAACAAGGATAAGTCAAGATTGCCGCCCACTATAAGTTCTTACTACACTTAGCACGGCGGTTACGAATGCAGTCCACTCGATCTTGCTATGGCCGGCTGCGGATTCGAAATTCCTTGAAATGTGTTGACAGTGGACCTTGGTGGTCGAAAAACCATGACGATCCTCTCTGCGCGTGACCAAGTTGCCCGAGAGAGAACCTGCAATCTGAGACTCTTTGCTAAGCCCCAGGTATTTGCAAAATGAGTCTCGTTCTAAGCAGAATCTTTACTCCGGACTTGAAATTGCTCCATTTGATGAACTAATCCTAGAACAACTGAACCATTCCCAGCTTGAAGTTCGACATGGGTCAATGGACAAGAAAACAGCGGTCTTTGGGCCATTCGGCAGCGACATCATACCACTTCACCCCGAAGAGAAAAACCAGATCAGCATAAGATCTGCGGATTGCGCAAGGTCACGTTTTGGTTGCCACTCGCACTCATAGTGACTATCATCGTTGCGATCGTTGGTGGTAGCGTTGGCGGAATGCTGTTGATGCGCAAAAGTCAAGTCAACGAAGTTGAGCGAGCGAACGGTGTGGAGTAGGTGGAACCAATTACATGTTACAACTCGATAAATTAACAGAGATGTGCAGGATGTGCAGTAATTCAACTACAACATCAACGAACAGCGAATCGTCCACCGAATCTCTTCCATCGACGACCTCCTCAACCACATCATCAGCTGTCTCATCCGGATCCACAGGACACTCATCAACGGACTGCGTGGACGGGCGTACCCTCGCCAGCGAAGAAGGACCTTGCTATAACGTACGATGCGAATCTGACTTCTTCGACCGCGGCGTATGATGCGACTTTTACCCGAAAGACGCATATGGTAGGGGACTTGCGTCAGAGCACTCGACTTCGAGTTGTGCTAAGGCGCATCGAGTCTATCGTTTCTCTGCATGTGTCGCATGGTCTGTTGTGACTTTCTCCATCGATCAGATTCAACGTAATGCCATCTTCATCTTTCCTCCGAACGCTCACTCAAACTCACGTAATGTCAATACACAGCGAAACCTGCCCTCCCCGTCATTGGACCGTTAAGCGAGCGAATTGCAGGCCATCACGGCGTATACCCTGTACAATGCTGCTTCTAGGCAGATGCTTCCACCCAATCGAACAACAGACAAATGTGAACATAGATGCCCTACGAAAAAGGGTAAGATCGATATTCCACGCCATCCGATACTACTTTAGAGCCATTCCAGACATTGACTATTGCGGTCCGCAGCCCGACGACATCGTACCTTCAAGACATGGAACAAGCTCATACGAAGTAGCACCCTGCGCAGAACAAGTCCACAACATCTATCATATCGCCTTTCTCCTCTAACAAAAATTGATCAGCGACATCATCCCTGCAATCCTCGAGTACGCGGAGTTGTACAGCTCCACCACTAGCACTTAAGACCTGTTTCCGACTCTCGAGATCTCCCAACTGGAAGCGCCCGCACAACTGATCGAATGCAAGATCGCTAAAGTGAGGACCCGCATCCTAAAGCCGGTACGAAGGATCACCTTCAAAACCACATCTCATGATCAAGGGTTTGCGGTCGATCACGACGGAGGCTCTTATACCTGGTTCACGGCGCAGAAGTCCTTGCCGGAGACGACTCTGCTGCCTGGTAGCATGCTAGCCTCCGATGCCCGCAATGAGGTGGAGTACGACTGCTACCACAGAGCGATCTGCAGCAACGTTGTGGCCAGTTTGAGTTTCCGGTCGCACGAAATCACCTGGCGAGCTGATTCACGCAATCCAGGCGAGGCAAAGTGGGTTTCGAGTTTCATAGCGGGTGATCGGTTTGCTGTTTATGCGTGGGCGAATTACCCTGCTTGGGTGAATCACGTTTGTGAGGTCAGCGTCACGGTGCATTATGTAGCCGTGATCTGAGTGAGAGAAGCCTGGCAAAAGCGATAAAAGCAGGTGTTCTCCCCACTTGGCAAAAGGAAAACGCAAAAGCAAAATATACAACAGGCGGGATTCCCAGATGGTCACCCACTCTAGTACTAGTCGTCAGGTTCAGTGCTCATGTATGGCAGAGCGGACGGAATATATATCCCTCATTTTAACTTAGAATTCCAGGTTTCTATAATCGAATCCGGGATCCAGGGATCGATTCGAAAAGCATGCGGCTTGAGTCACGTGATCTGAGTTCCCAGACATCATAACATCTTCCTGGATATTCAATTCGATAACATGAATCAACTAAACTCTATGCGAAGTCGCTCTCCCCAGGCGTTCTTAGGCATTTTACACTGTTCTTCTACTCATTTTGTTCTGATTTTATGCTTCTCGTCTCTTGTTGTTACCGGAGGTATACATACCCCTAGGATCTATGCCTACTACGAAAAGCGTAGAGATTCTATCCTTTTAGCCTAGTAGTAGGCTGGATCTAATCCAACGCTATAACAATTATGCTAACTACTTCTTCCCTCGCCTTAGTTAACCCTTGGTTTAACCCGAGCTAAACCCAGCGGCATTCCACCTCCGTTGTACTCTTATCTCTACTTTATCTTTTTACCTATCTACTAGTCTATCTATTAGACTATTCTACGATATTCGTCGAACCCTCTAATAACTACTACGCTTCCGCGACATATCTCAGTCACTATGTCAAGAATATCGAACTCTTTACCGTCGATTTCCAATAACACCTATATATAATACCTTTCTGTAACGCCACTAAGCGCCTACTAGTGCGGGGAACTCGGAAGGTATATCTTGGCACAGGAGCTATATAATAGGTGCAACGATATAACAGATGTCTGTCAACGTTAGATCCAGACGTGACATTTATCAATCGTTTAGGTCTCTCAGTGACAGTTCAGCTGCGTACTGAGGCTTAGCATGTACCAGGTTAAGACTCCTTTGTAGACGCGCATGCAATCAACCCAGGTAGTTCTCATGCCTAACTAATGCATGGTTTGCATAGCTCTTGCGTGGCTAAGATGAACTGGCATGCGTGATATCCGTCCGTCCTACGTGGAGCGCACTGCGATTGTGCGTTCCGTCGAGGTACATCGCATGCCCCAATTTTCGATGTCATGAGCCCTCCCTTTCGCGTCTCGGTCAAGCTATGTGTAGCGACCGGCTAGGAAGCCAGTTCTCAGCCTCGGATATAGAGGCATAGCGCACACACCGGAATGTCAGCCTGTCATGCGGATCAATCGCAGGTGATGTTGATACGAATCACCGGCAGACTGCGCTGTGGATGGAGATTGTTATGTACATGATAAGCGGCGTGCTGCCTGAGGCCGCCAGAGCGCAGATGGTGGTCAGCATGCAGCTAGCTGAGCGCTGCGACAACGCATAGTACGTCCCGGCATCTCCAGCTCTTCGATCACTGGCTACCTTCGGCTTGGCAGCAGCAATAGGGAGGTAGAGGAAAGTAAAGCAAAGCAAAGCGACGGACCCGCTGTCTTTCCTGTAACTATAGATCTAGGGACTATAATATTTAGAGGATGTTGTAGATATCTTAAGATCCGCCGTGATCCTCGGCTCATCCCGAAGAAAACACGCGCTACTCGGGACCAGCCGATTTTCACTGCAGATTATCGGGCACCAAACAACAGAAGGTCCCTAAACAACACCAGTTGCACTACGTTAACAGTCTGAGATCGTATCTACCTCGAGCAGTACTTTTCGACCCGCAAGCCCCGATCTCTCCTGCGCTGAACTAGCTATCACCGCGACATGGCGGGGAACATGATACGTGCAGCTCTGCTACTGGTGGGCTTGATGCAGTCGAGGTACCAATGTTGGATCAGGCTGAGGCGGAAGCGAAAGCATTGTCTGGATCCCATTAGTTCCTTGCTTTTCATACAACATCCAGATCACGATATTACTTGAACGCTGCTAGTATCTACACCTAAGATCGCAAATCTATCTCATCCGCTGAGAAACCCGACAAGCATACGTCTGAGCTGTGTATCACCATTCGATTTACACGCACGGCATGCCGGAGGACCGCAGACGTCCTTCGGGACCGCATGTGGGAGATTCTGGTTCGAACTTAGACAGTTTCCGCGATGTACCTGTGGATCGCAAGCAACCTTCCCAGCGTCATCCAACATCTGAAAGTACGGACTCCGGGTATTCGTCCTACCACTTCTCCTCTGAGGGCAGTTCGGCCGCCGTGACGCCATCTGCAGGCCTTCCTAGGATCCAAGGCGCGGTAGACAGGGGGCAAAGGAGAAGGGACCGAAGAAACAGAGTGCAGAGCGGCAGCGAGGAGGTATGCTGGAATCCAGACTGCCACGAACCCAACTGTCTGCGAGGAAGAATGATATATGAAACTAGACCTGGGCTTCATCGTGTGCAGTTCCCTCCATCAGCAAGCCATCCGCTGCCAGGACCTCCCAATCCTTTCACACCCCTTGGGGGGCTTGCGTTCAACTCCCCACATCTAGACTATGGACGGCCTGTCGTTCCGTCTCAACCACCTCCCATGGCGTACGCGCAGTACACTGCCGAATATTCCGCTCGCCCATCATACATCCCTCCGGCCTATCGACAAACAGGCTATGATGGCTTCGCCCGTCACTCGCACGGATTCGATCCGATCTCGTCTGCACCAGCTCCATTGCCTCCAAACCAATTCCACACACAAACTTACCCGGACCGGGGTGAGATATGGACAAACCAGATGCCACTGGAGCGCAATTTGTACAGTCCTGAATTGCCACGTTCACCTCATGACACCTGGCTTGGTCCTTCGCTTGCACGCGATCCGGGCCAGGTCCCCCGACGGGAGCATCGGCATGTCTCCAGGAAGGACTTACCGAAGCATGTTCCAAAGAAGACACGCGAGCAGCAAGTCCGGTCAGAAGAAACTCGTTACGATAGCCGCCAGTCGCCATCACCCAGTGTATCGACGCACGAAACGCCCACCTTTGGAGGTACAGATATTGGTTCGCAGTCCAAAGTCGCATCTGCGGAGCCCCTGGAACCAAATCTAGGAGCCGTCCCTAAAGGAGCGCTCAGTAAGAGTGAGATTCAAGAAACTAGAGTTGATAAGGCTGCGAAAAGCACGGACTCAGTGCCCCCACCGACGAGCTATGAAAGCAACGGCACCGGGTCAGTGAAGGAAATGAGAGATCCGTCACCGAAAACCGAGCAACCACAGTTTGATTCCGAAGACGCCCTTGCCGCAGACAGCGCCGTCGATGCCGCCAATTCAAAAGATCAAGATAAATACATCGTCGAGCCTGAAAAGACGAACGGCGATATCATTGAAGACCTTCCTCAGCCACATCTGCTCAAAATTGAGGAGACGGAGGAGTGCGACCTCGAAAGCGGACCGGAAGGATATGATGATCCAACTGGATCTTTTCCCAGGGACATTGAAGACTTGGCTAAAGAGCTTTCGCTCTCGGGCTCCTCGTCTGATCCCCAAGCTCCAGATTGTTCGTCGGTAAAGCGGACAAGGAAAGTCTTTTCCGCAGCTCTTACACCAACGGCCCAAGACCAAAATTCTACCAACCGTAGTACAGGCCCATCTCTCGAGGAATGTCCCGTAACCGACATGTCCTTGCCGAGGCTTGCCGGGAATGCGAATGAAGACGTCGACAAGGGATCTAACGTCAAGCAAAATGCGCAAAGAGCCATTGCGGTATGGTTCTCTGAAGCGATCATACGGCACTGCGGATCAATCAGGGAGTTATCAGACCAGTCTTTCCAGAGCTTGCAGATGGGCGCTAACGTTAGTTCTTTGCTTGACACATACCTGCGACTTGCTCTCGGTTCCGTTACGTCGAATGAGGAAACGTATGCAGTCTGCGCTGTATCAGACCACAGAAGGTAGGCCTTTTGATGCGCCCCAACTGAATAATGAATTTGCAGTTGCTAATTCTAGACTATAAGAGATGTTATCCGTCGACTACGAGAGACATTTTCATCGCCAACTCTACAAGAGAAGATCAATCTTTTATGGGGCTCTTGTTCAGTTCCACTGCCGCTTGAAAATTCTTCACTTGGGACAGAGCCCCTTTCATCATCAACGCTGGAAGGTCAGTATAGGTGCGAGTTCCTTGTGGAGAACCCTGCATTTGGGTGGCTCATTGGTCGCATCATGGTTGCTGTAACCATGGAAAACACGGAAAAGACCGACGAGACCATAAGGGCTGCGTTACTTGACGCTATTGGAAAGGCTGAGCACTTCTCGCTCAAAGTGGAGTGGAACCCCAAGGACTTCTTTGGAGACCAATACGAAGACGCAGAAGCCGTCGAGCTCGCAGACGTTATATGCATATCCGGCACGGTGGACCGCGCTCAGGCTACCACAGCCGGTGAATACGTTCAAAAAGTATGGCCTGACTTAGGCTCGGCCGTGCTAGCAGGGTTTTCAGCTGCCGCAAAGAACACGTCCGGAAGGCAACACGGTACGTTAAGCGCTCACATGAGACCGGAAGTGGTTGATCTTGGACATAATGAGACCTGTGTCACACCCGATTCTCTGACTGATCTGACTGTACAGTGACACTGCCCGGGGATGGTACATTGCTTCTCAATTTGCGAGGTCAAGCTGCCCTTGTAGACATCACTGCACCACCGGTGGTTGCGCTGGAGGCCTCGGAAGTCATAGCGTGGCTGGCAACTGCTTGCCGGGCTTCGCCATCGCCTTCTGAGATGTATTCATGCAAACCAACCGTCTTTGGAAACTCAGAAAGCGACGTTTGTTCCCTTGAATTCGTCACGCAGGATACCGAAGCGCAGCTACTCCAGCACAAGGACGCTTGTTGGCGAAAGCTGTTCCGAAATCCAGTCATAGCAGACGGGTACCCGATTTGTGCTAGAAGTCCGGGAGAGAAAGGACTGCAAATGTCGCTGCAGATGATGATGCTTCTAGGCCAGACGCCTTGGGTCACGACTTTCGAAGGAACGACGATGCTGAAAGGCTTCAATTCACTGTTCGCCCCTACAGCTTGTCTGGGCTCCTCAACAGTCTGGCACTTCTTACTCCACCAAGATGAGACACGGGTTACTTACAACCAAGGCCTAGACGCAACGTCCGGGGCTTGTACAATTGACAACGAAACTTTGCAATCGGACCGTCACTTTGTTGGCTGGACTCCAGCCGCCGACGTGTTGGCAGGTGAGTTCGCGTTCAATCAAGACTGAAATGACGAGACTAAATCAGGATCCAGGTTCCGGGAAGGCGAACTACAGTGTTGAGCGGAGTGCTACTGATGCCGCGAAGCCAGCTTTCGCTACTTTGAGCGCGGTAAACATCACAGTCAGCAAGATCTTGGGTGCTGGCGTGACTATGACTCGTGGCAAGAAAGACATCCCTCCGGCACTCGCTATCAACAGGGTATTTGAGTCTCAAGCCATCAGCGCCGGCCAATGGTATGTTATCATGTATGACACACTTGGGAGAAGAGCTTGGCTGCTGGACGGTGCTTCTGCACTTGTTCACATCAGTAGAGCTGGGCTATCTCTCTGCAACGAGCAGCAACGGATCATTGCGGAGGCGAATGAAGAGTCCTATGATGAGTCCAAGTTCAAAGCGGATCAACTGTGGCACCCTCCCGACTGCGAAGGCCGTCAGTCCGCTCTCAAGGTCTTGCTGAACAACAAAAACCGCCAAACAAAGATATTCGCATCGATCGAATCGAGGGAAAAGATGATTCGAGATCCCGAGACTGGATCTTGGCAGCAAGAAGTGGTGGAGCAGACCAAAACTTGGTGGCGCTGGGAGGACTTGGTGCGGGAGAAATTCGCCGTTCTCGAAATGCTTCACGATCAATGCTTCAGAAGGCGGCAAACGCCGGTGACCGACGTGAGGCTGCCTTTCGGTAATCGCAGCATCGAAGGCTTCGAATTTGACGACTTGGTTCATGGATTCAGTCCGCTACAACCTCGTGTGACCGACTTGGAGACTGCATATGGCGACTGGCTGGACTTTACGGTAGGAATTGATGCCATTACACTGTTCGGCTCGGGCTTTGGAGACTTGATCAAGCCTGCTGAAGACTTCTCAGGTGGAGCGTCCAGAACAAGATGTGGACAGCGAGCGCCCTGCCCGGAAAACCATGACTACCTAGCTGCTCCGATCTCACTCGTGTCTGAGATTCGCAAGAGGCACAAAACACGGAAAGATAACTGTGTTCAACTTGGTGAGAAGATCTTCTGGCAAGATTCACTTGTACCCATGGAGAATTGCGACTGTGCGCACAAACGCTGCAGCATCCAAACTGTCAAGCTGCAGACAGATTCTCTATTCGGCCGCCAGCCAATGCGTCAGGCGTCATCTGACGAAGTGTTCAAGCGCTACGCGCGAGGTGCGATCATCTTTGGCTCTGGGACCACACACGCCACGCACACATTGCGGACCTCTACACCAGCGACGCCGCAAAAGAACGCAAGACAGCCATCGATGAAAGGCAAAGAGCGTGATAGTGGCATCGATATGGGGGATAGCAGTGGCAGTAACGTGCCTCTGAGCTCGCCGCGCACAGATTCACCTCCGGACAGTGGAGCGGTGTTGAACACCACCCGTCGAGCGGCGTGGGTTCGCGAAGCATCATCCAACGCCGGATCATATCGTCAGGGATCCTCGCACACAGGTCGGTCGGGGGCTGAGCCATCGCGCGCGTCGTCATCCCAGACAGAGTCTTTGCGGCAGCGCAAGAGATCGCACCCACATCCACAAACTTCTTCGGGGCGCAAAACCCCACTGTTGAGACATTTCTTCGGTTTTAGCTCCCCTGATCCAAAGAGCCGACAGTCCTTGGATGACACCAGGCCAGTGGGCAGTCCTAGATCTCATGGCAGGCACTCTTCACGCTCCGAGAGTCATCGACAACATGGAGATTCACCAGCTCGGTCCAAAACCAGGCGGGATGCCGACAAGCGCGAAGAGAATCACAGCACAGCGAGGGATGCGACGACAGCTTCAAAAAGTCGGGACGTCGTGTTGAAGAAGTAGAAAGTGGCACTCTCAATGATCCCGACCCTCAATCATGTTTGCAAATAGGCCCTTCTTAGACACTAATCCTTCAACTACCTGATAAAACACTCGGGGCTGCCAAACTTTTCTTCATTGTTCGTGTTGACTCCTTTGTAGCTGCCTTTACATCGCTGACCTCGAGTTTTGAAGTCATTGAGCCTTCTTCCACTCTCCCATCACCGTACCTCAACAACGACCAGAGCTAGTGAAGTTGATGAATGCTTTACAAGTCCAATGACCCTCTCGTATGGTGAGAGATAGGTCAGATCTATGGGGGTACCCGCGTCGGCCTGCCAAAGTTCTCTACCGAACTTTTCGGTGAGTCTCGCACTGGGCTATCTCTTACTAGTAGTGATTCAGGATTAACATATAGACTACTTCGAGTCGCGTAGGACCGAGAATCCAGTGTTCGAGGATCACGGTATCGACAAATTGACAATCGAGAAAGAATGCGGATCAGGAAGCAGGAAGCAGACATTGGGGAATTGGTAGAGGCTTGAAAAGGGCATACGCTATTGTCGTCCGTCTTTTAGTTGGTTAGATCACATCTCCGCACTAGTCATAGATACATTTTTAGGAACTCTAGAACCTAGAGTTACGACATTCGATCTTCTTTTGATAAAAAAAGGTACTGAATGGTACCAAACATCGTCAAAGGCGGAGAGTAGGGGATTTCGTACTAAATTCTAGGTCCTTGGGATCGATTTCCAGAATCCAGGAACCTGTTTCACTCGATCGCACGATACGCACGTGTGCGTGAATGGTTTTACTAGGGAATCACAACATCTCGATTCCTGGATGATGAAGACAATCGATACTCTGTGATTTCGGACGGAGTCGCTTTATATCACCTTTTAAACTCACATCCAGGTTCTAGAATTGAGTTCCAGATTCCAGATTTCCGAGTTCTAGAATCCAGGAATCAATGCTCTATCACGTGACGTCTATCACGTGAATTCCAGGTTCCAGGATCCAATTCCAGGAATCACAACACCTTCTTTTCCAGGATCTTCGTTGAGACGATAAACATGATTGACAACCTGTGATTTCGGACGTGATGCCCAGTTCTCACTGACCTATGGTCGTATGTGCTTGAACTTCACTTACACAGCTCATGTCTACAAACCTAGCGATTGGCCTGGAAAGCTTTTGATACAAGTAGCAACTCGACAGTAAATCTACACATGCTTGGGTCGTCGACACCCAGCAACTTCCACGATCGCCTACGACCTCTTCGCGGTCATGCCAGTGAAGTCCCAACCGTTCAAGTACCCACAGCCAGCGCTCAAATAGCTGGCAAAAGTCAACCAACCCAAGTAGGGAACAAGAGCGTAACCCGCGGTCTCATCAACCTGACCCCAGACGTAGATCAGCCAGCCAGTGACACCGGTAAGGGCCACGACATCGGCAGTCGCTTCGATCGGGCGGCCGAAGCGGAAGAACAGAGGCATCCAGATCAGGTTCAGACCGAGTTGGATGGTGTAGAGAGTGGCGCCGTGCTTGGCCAGAGCGACGGTCGAAGGGTTGGCGCTGGTGGCGCCTACGGTCCAGGCGCGGTGGGCGGCGTAGCCCATGAGGCCGTAAAGGATTGTCCAGGCGGGACCGAAGACCCATCCTGGAGGGCGTCCGGGGCTGGAATAGAGTTAGTTTTGTTGTTTTTGTTGTTGTCAGAGATGCTGATGGGTTGGTGAGGATTTACTGCGAGATGTTAGCTTGGTTCAAGGCTATTTGTTTGGGAAAAGACCTGACTGACCGGTTGCTTTAGTGCCGCATATTGCTGCTGAGGGCCTACGGCTAGGGTAGATTAGCATACTGACTGTCGCTGTGAATATATGAATGCCATCCTTACGCTGGGTGGAGAAGCCTACTGCGGTGCCGGCGACGATGGGAAAGAGAACGGACAGGGCGGCGTTCTCAAAGATGACCGAAGGGAGTGTCAGGGAGGGGATGTAGGTGGTCATATTGGCGGTTGGTAAAAGATGTATTAATCAAGTCAAGTCAAGTCAATACAACAGAGGAGTCCGAAAGAGAGAGAGAGATGGTCGCCTCGGATGCCGGTCCTCGGCGCGAGGCGCGCGCGGTTCAGTTGACCTCCGCCCCGTTCTGGAGTGGAGATTGGGGCTGGGGAAACAGGCGGCGGCGGCACAGCGCGCGCTCTCAGCTTCAGCTCGCCTTTGGTCCCTTGAGTGTGCAACCCTCAACAACGACATCAACACCACCACCACCACCACCGACGACCTACACAGCGTGCGTGAGTCTCATTCTCCGCCGCCTCTCCACTCTCCCACTCTCTCTCTCTCTCTCTCTCTCATATTCTTCACTCTGTTAGTGTTTCCCCCCTTCATGCTCCTCCATACGGGCTGCCATCGCCCGCTGCACCTTTGTCCACCCATCTCATCACTCCTCCACCGCGCGCTCTCAACATGTCGCCTGTTCGCAGCTGTCGGGCACCCCTGGTGCTTGCTACTGCGACGGAGACTCTCGCCATCACCCACTACTTTGAACTTCCCTGATCTTTTCTATCATTTCTGCCGCTGCCACTACTTACTGCCTGCCTCCGCTTTCGCTCCTCTACCATTGGCCTTTGTCGATCCACTTCTAACGCGACCTGCCATGGCAAACAGACCTCCCATACCCAGTCCGCCCTCTTTGTTGAGTGCGCGCCTATTCTATTAAGCAAACATTGCGTCGACACGACATATTCGCCAGCCAGCCCTCATCGTTTGATTTCAGGTGTCTCTGCTTCGGCCGATGGAGCTCAGTACCCGCTGAAGGAACACCCCAATTGCACTTCCGCAAGAAACGCCCACATCCTTCGCCATGGATACATACAGTCAGTACTCGCGCGCCACGCCCGACGCGGCGCCTTTGTCGCGTGTGTCGACTCGTGATCGCGACGAGTATCGCTCTGCGGACCAGTACAGAGAAAGACGTCGCTCTCCCCAACCTGGTAAGCTTTCCCTCCAGCATCACGAGTGAGCTCAATGCTGATCATATGCAAGACCGACGCCGCGAACGTGACGACCGTGATCGCAGAGACCGCCGCCGCTCGCGCTCACCCGCAGCCATTGATCGCTACCAGCCGGATCGTCTTCCTCGTGACGATTACTACCGCCGCGACGATGACCGCCGTGACCGCCGCCGCTCCTCGACTGACCGCATGGGCGCACCGACTATCGATCGTTACGTTCCGAGTCAGTCAGATCCAGCCCCGGTCCTCGTCAACCCTCTACCCGATCCTATGAAGCTCGAGTTCCAGGTTGGCTTTACCTGGTTTGCCGAATGGTGGCGCGCCGAGCAGCGTGTCAAAGAAGAGAAAGAGTACGCCAAGCAAGGCAGACGCGCTCCCCTGAAAGGCGAGCGCGAGATGCGTCAAGATAGAGAGGCCGAGAGGCCCAAGATTCAAGCTGCATACGATTCATACAAGGAGAACTTGCAAAAGACACAAGCGCAGGCATTCGTGCGCCAGCACAAACATGAGGATTGGTTCCGTGAGCGCTACGTACCCGAGGTGCATGCGCCATACCGTGAACGGCTCATGAACTTCCGCAAAGGGCTGTTTGAGCAATGGGAGCAGGATCTCAGCAGTGGTGCTTTTGATGAGTTCACACTCGAGGGCATTTACAAATCCGAGTCCAACGGACTGGGTGGTATTCTCGAGAAAGAAGAAGGCGAAACCAGTGCGGCCGCCGAAGTTCTGGGTGTCGGCGATTTGCTTCCCCTGCGTGGCGGCGACATCCGTGACCAGGTTGCTCAGCTGCCGACGCTTCTGATCAAGACCATTGGCCCGACGGTGACACGTGATAAGCTTGAGGCTTTCGCGAAAGAGCACCTTGGTGAAGACGAGGGTGGTTTCAAGCACCTTTCGCTCTCCGACCCGAACCCTCTAAAGCGTTGCCATCGCATGGGGTGGATCATCCTCAACCCCGAGCCGTCTCGCGAGGAAGAAATGCCGGATTCTCGGCCTGAGGAAGTTACCGAGGGAGAGAATGGCGAGCACGGCGAGGCCGCCGAGAAGCCCAAGAACCTCCTCACCACCAGTGAGCGTGGTCTCGACAAAGTGAATGGCAAGACCATCGAAGATTCGGAGCGTGGAAACTTCACAGTCCACTGCGCCCTCCACCGTCCCCCGGATGCACCCCGCAAGAAGGCATTGTGGGATCTGTTCTCGGCTCCTGAACGTATTCAGCGTGATCTTGAACTCGCTACCCGTCTTGTCCGCAAGCTTGACAACGAAATGGGCGATGACTATTTCGGTGTGGCAAAGATCGAAGAGCGAGTGACCCAGTTGGCCGAAAGTGGCCAGCTTCAGCCTGTTGTGCCTCCGAAGCCCGAGAACAACGACATGGACGAAGGCGAAGAAGAAGAGGAGGGCATGATCGAAGAGGACGAGGCCGACGATGAGGAACTGCTCACAAAGAAGAAGAAGCTTGATCTGTTGGTCGAGTACCTGCGTCGTGTCTACAACTTCTGCTTCTTCTGCGTCTTCGAGTCTGACTCGGTACACGAGCTTCAGCGCAAGTGCCCTGGAGGTCATCTTCGCCGCCCTCGTGGATCCCTTACAACCCACGCCAAGGAGACTGCCCGCGCTTCAGCTTCAGGAGAGGCGTTCCCTCTTCGCAAGAATGGCAAAGACTCGAAGAATGAGGATGGCAGCAAAATCATTGATGGCGATGATGGCGAGATGGAGCCTGAGAGTCCGACCGAAGAACGCAAGGGCCCGAGGCTATCTGTCCGCAACACCCAGCAGCTCCAGCGTGCTTTCAACTGGGTCAAGACGTTCGAAGAGAAGGTGCTGCAGATTCTGGAGCCAGAGAATGTGAACGTGAGAAAGCTCGGAGGAGTGCCTGTTGAGGAAGGTGTGGAGGAAGAGTTGAGCAAAGTAAGTTTCCTCGATCGAGGACTGACTGTCGAGAAACATCACTAACATGCCATTACAGTTCGTTAAGCAAGAAGACGCCAACAAGTTCCGTTGCAAGGTGCCAGATTGCACCAAGCTGTTTAAGAGCACAGAGTTCTGGCGCAAGCACGTTGACAAGCGCCACGAAGACTTCCATGCCAAGGTGCGCTCCGACATCGAGCTCGTCAACACCTACGTCCTCGACCCGGCCCACATCGCCCCCAGCAGGAGTGACGCAAACTCAAACGGTCACTTCCCCATCGGCAACGGTGGCCAGCCTACCGGCACACCACGCGGCTTCTCTCTTGGTGGAGGTCAGTACCCGATGCCATTCCCGGGCATGCCAGGCCAAATCCCCGCCTCTCTTCCGGGCATGTTCGCCGGTGCAGGCATGGCCGCAATCCCCGGCTACCCTGCTGTCCAAGGCATGATGGGCGGCATCGGACCCATGCGCTCCCACGGCGGCGGTCGCTACCAGAACGGAGGCGCGTATAGGATGGGCAACCCGTACGCCCGCCCCGGCGATACTCGCGGCCGCCAGCCTAGCTTCGGCAGCGCTGCTGGTATGCGCGTGCCTGGTGTTGAAGGCGGCATGGTTGGCGGTATGGTCGGACCGCCGCAGGCCACGGCCGGCAGGAGTCTCAGGAGCTACGAAGACCTGGACGCAGCTGGTGGCGAGAAGGAGGTCGTGGCTGAGTTGGATTACTAGACTTTTTGTTGCAGTGGTCATTGTGTGATGGTGATGGGCTAGCAAAATCGTATAACTAGACTAGGCTGGCAGAAGTGTAAGGGATTCATTTTCCCTTTTGATTGGAGGAGTAGACACATACTCTTACATACATACATCCGGCATCGGGTGTTACACAGTTTGAGAAGCTTTCCTTTTTGGTGTCAAAGTAAATTTAGTTTTCGGTTTAGTGAAGTAGAAGCAACATGCAAATGCTGACTCGTTCAGCTTTGTTCTCGTCATTGTCAGTCTTGAAAATGTGTTGTAGTGAGCTCCACAAGAACGTGATTGCCGAGCCCAGATGTCATGGATAAAAAGAGTGATTGCGATCATTTCATTCGTCGTACGACTTTGAACTCCCCACTTGCTAGAGACGGGATGAAATGACGATTATCTTGCTTTCACACATCGTTCGAGAAAGGTTGAAAATGAGGATCTGGCTCTGAAGACGACGATATGGTGAGATTTGTCGTACGATCCATCGCCCCAGCTGTCGAAAGTGGATGCTGGAGACTTGGCCATGCAACCAAATCCTTCCCTCCCCCGTTATCAATGGAGCTGGATACGATGCGATACGAGATGTTGTGCGTGGGGTCACCTGGGAGGAGAAGACGTACCTGACGATTCCTTTTAGCTGACAAGTTGCTGTCAGTGGTTAGATTAACCGAGCGAATGGCTGGATGGCGCCATTCTGTTGGAGCTGGAGCTGAAGCTGAAGCCTCGGACTAGATCACATGGAGGAGAGTGAGTGGGTTATGTAAGCTTGACGAATGCGGTTGTTGATGGAACGATAAGTATATGAGAGGAGGCTGTTGCGCTATATTCTGATTGTTCGATAGTCAGTCTTGTTTTGTCTCTTTTCCATTCCTCCCTACTTCATACAGTGGATCGAACGACTCTCCGACCACTGCCATCCATCGTACTGACCAGCTCAACGCTCCTACACCTTCTTATCGCATTCTACAAGAATGACGCCAATTGGAGACACACCCACCAACCGCCAACAAATGCACGGCAAATCCTCCGAAGAGCGCAACGCTTTCCTCTCCCTCCTACAGAAAGATAGCAAAACTCACGGAGCCGTCACGCGAGAGTACGTTGGACGGTGGAACTCCGACGACAACGTTGGCGACATCGAAAGCGGTCGAGAGACTCGCAAAGGAGATTACATGTCCCTTGTGAACAAGTGAGTCTGATTTCCTGTTCCTCTCTGCTTGGGTTCCAAACATTTCTTGATCGAACGCTAACGAATGCTCCCAAGCTACTACGACCTCGCCACCGACTTCTACGAAGAAGCCTGGGCGCAATCCTTCCACTTCTGTCGCTTCGCCCCGGGCGAATCTTTCCTGCAATCCCTGGCCCGCCACGAACACTATCTCGCTCACAGGATCGGCATCGATGCTTCCATGACCGTGCTCGATGTCGGGTGTGGCGTTGGCAAGCCCGCGAGACAAATAGCGACTTTCACGGGCTGTAAAGTGGTTGGGCTGAACAACAACGAGTATCAGGTGGAGAGAGCGACGGCGCATGCTGTGCGAGAGAAGTTGGAGGGGAGGGTTGGGTTTGTGGGTGGGGATTTCATGGTGAGTACGCTGGGTTAGTCGGACGACAGAACCGAGTTGCTGACTCTGCTCCCGAAGAAAATCAACTTCCCGCCCAACTCCTTCGACGCAGCCTACGCAATCGAGGCAACCGTCCACGCACCCTCCCTCGAAGGCGTCTACTCGCAGATCTTTCGCGTGCTTAAACCGGGTGGTGTCTTTGGAGTTTACGAATGGGTTATGACGGACGCCTACGACGATAGCAACGAACACCATCGGAATATTCGCTTGGGCATTGAGCGAGGGAGTGGAATTGCCAATATGGTGCCTCGGAAAGAAGCGTTGGAAGCGATGAAGAAAGCTGGTTTTGTTGTTGAGCACGAGGAAGATCTTGCTCAGCGGAATGTTTCGCCGATCGCGGACAGGAGGCCTTGGTATGCGCCTTTGGCGGGCGATTGGAGGGGTGCGCAGACTCTGGGGGACTTCTTTGGGGTGCTGCGGATGAGCAGTGTCGGACGGGTTGGTGTTGGGATTCTGTTGCGCTCGTTGGAGACGTTGAGGTTGGCGCCTTTGGGGTCCGCGGAAACTGCTGCTGAGTTGTCGGCTGGAGCTGATGCACTTGTAGCTGGAGGGAGAGAGGGCTTGTTCACGCCGATGTATCTGATGGTGGCGAGGAAGCCTGTTTCGGGTGCTTCTTAATGTGTTGATGGGACAAGGGTCTGATGTTGCATTTTGTAGAAGCTCAATCGAAGCGCGTGTCGATACTTTGGTCTCTTGATCTCGTTTTCTCACTAATATGACGTGTTTCTTCTCGTATCCGGTAAGGAGGGCACTTTCCCTGGAGATCCAGCGTCCATGGGCTGCATCAGATGTGCTTCATCTACCACACCTGGCGATGACTCGATGTCGGTTTTGCCCTTGTTGATTTCTTTGTACCCAGACGTCGACTGGGAGCCTTTTTTGGAGCGTCCTGGAAATTCATTAGCTCGTGCAAGTCACTCGATAACGAGGTGGAGAGGTAGAGGAGTCAACAAGTAGAGGAAAACGTCGTGATACTTACGGAAAACCTTACGCAACCATTCAACGATGCATGGAACCCACACAGCGACGGCGATGATCTGTCCAAGACTCCACTTGTCTCGCGCCGAGATTGATTTGTCCGAAGTGATGTAACTGACCACACCGAGTAGGGCGGCCACTCCAAAGATGAGCCAAATTTGCATGATGAAAGATCCTAACTTGAGAACCAAGTTTGCCATAGTCGCTGTGGGTCCAGACAATCGTGGAACCCAAGCGGTGATGTACTTGTCTATGCCGACGTAGATGACGGCCAGGCAAGGTACGATGAGCGCGGCTGTCTGCCATGAGACAACCGCAGTATCGATCTCCAGATATTTGGCGATTGTATAATTTGGGCGCACACAGTATTTCTGGGGATTCATGCCACCACAGGATACCGGATTGAACCCGTCTTGCGCTAATTGTGCTTGCTCCATTGCGGATGAGGCCGACAATAGCCAGTTGGCCGAAGCGAGAGCAACGGCGCAAATAGTCAGCAGGAAGGTGAACAAATCCGGCTTCTTCCTACCAGCGCGTATGGAAAGAAGATTGAGGGCCACTGGATAAACGCCTGAGACGCCTACAAGTGTCAATAACAAGAAGCCAGACTCGAGCTCTCTGAAAGTCCGAGCTGAAAGTATTGCAGGGGTGTACACTGCGTAGAGGCAAGCAACTTGAAGGGCCGCGGAGAAGAAGAGCTGGGATTTCTGGAAGTCCAAAAGTGCCGTGACCAAGGTGTCAGTCTGTTTCCTCGAAGTGATTCGTTTGCTGATGCGTTCAGCGGTGGCTTTCGCGGAGGGGCGACCATGTCTGTGTGTGACATGACAAAAGGCAGAGACGACGGCCGGAATCCAGGTGGTGTTTAGGATGACAAAAAGATATGTTGCAAGGACAATGATGTATTGCTGCATATATGATATGAGCACCTGGAAGCAGATCGCACATTCGTCAGCTTAGCACGTTATAAGTTGATGGTGCTGATTATTACCCCAGGGCCTGCAAGGTCTGAGTTGACGGCGCCAGGTATACCAGCGCCATCTTCATCCGAGCCGCAAAGATTGAACGGGACAAATCCAGTGAGTGTTTCTCCCGGCTAGTATCGACGCATGTTAGTCATGATACTAGGGAGCTCCGACGAGTTATACCTACATTTCGAGGGATCCATGGTGCATAGTCGGGTCCAGTAGTGATGTCTTCTCGTCCGGACCAGTAGTTCATCGATGAGTTCCATGGAGTACAACTCCATTCGTCGCGACCGGCTATATCGACACAAAACTCACGCACGCAACTCTCGAGCACCGGAAAGTAAGTCGTTGCATTCGCAATCGATTCAGCATCCAGAGTGCTGCTGGTGTCGATCCCGTACTTCTCCAGTAAGCCAGGAGGATCTTGTACCAGCAATAGCTGTTCTGCGGCTGACGCAAGGACTGGATACAAAAGACAGTTTTGCATTGTGAACATGGCGTCTGTGGAGTTCCAGACCATCTCCACACCTTGAACAGGGTCAAAGCAGGCCGTGGTGCAGTCCCAAGCATCGCCCATCTTGCATCCGTTTTCCCATAGGAAGACTGTGTCCCTGGCCTGAGGTAGCGAGCCTTTGAATTCACTGGCGTTCCAGCCGAAGGCGTCGGAGATCGCATCGTTGAAAAGGTATGCGTTGGGCGTCGTTGTTGGTATTGCTGCTCGCTCGACCAAGGTCAACGTTTGAGCTAATGTGTTCGACATGGTGATTTTCCAATGATGGTGGACAGGGCTAGACGAGAAGAGCGACAGGTCGAACATCCCGTGAACGCGGAGAACTTTAATATAGCCATCTCAATAGATTGCTCGCAGCCTCGTGCGAGATGGGTGTATTGCCATCACATCTAAATATACCTACATAGTCATGCGGGCGCTGAGGCTGAGATTTGGCGTGCCAAAGCTGGAAAATGGTGCCTTTCCCAGATTGCTGGGTGGGGGCGAAAACGATGCGCTATCGGAAGTCCAACGAGAACGGCCTGCCGCTCGCAGCCTCCATCAGGACAGTGTCGGTCGATGTGTAGCGAGACCACATTGTATTGGTTCGGTTGAGGGTCTAGGTCGGGCAGTCAAATCGACGGTAAGAAGCATCCGTACACCGGGCGTCAGGCTCGCATATCGGCATCTCACAGGCAGCTACAGCCGATGTAGGTGTACCGTGCATGGATGTTCTCACGCTTGCAAACGACAAGAAGTTAAGCGATAATTGATTGGTGTTGTGGATGGTATGGTGCGAGAAGCAAGAAGAAGGGAAGGGAAGAGAAGGAGTTGCTCAGACGAGACAAGTACCTATTGGCAGCCAGACCCAACCCTAACCCTCGTTACAGATCTGGACTTGTTTGTCATGGTGAGGACTGGAAAACCTGCGATCGTTATACTACAGCATTAGGCGGCGAGCTAGGTATGCTTCAACTTTAGAGCGAAAAGGAAAGGGATATCCAAAGGTACTACTGCTTGGAGAAGAAATAACGGGTGAATAAGAAAACCTAGCAACGGCTCAAGAAAGCGCGGGTATAATTTGCTTTCAAGAACTGAAAACTCGAATGAGAAGCTCCCTTCGCTTGCCTGCTTGCTTTTTCCAAAAAGAACACTCAAACCGGCCAGGCCAGAATGCCCGGCGGCGAAATCCAACAATCCCACCCAAGGAAAAGAAAACGATAGGCTCTGTTCGAAATAATCCATGAAGTCGTAAATGTGCTTCCTCTTCCTCCTCCCCTTGTCCTACTCTCAGGCTTTCACCCCCTCTCCACCATTTCCCTGATCTTAACCATAAAGCTCCCCGGATAAGTCCTCACCTCCTCCGGACTCGGAACCCCCTTCTTCGGATCCCGGCACCGATCGACGACCTTGTCGATAATCTGTCTCAGCAAGTCCTCGCTCATCATAACCGCCCCGCCAGCCTCTGGGTTCAAAAACCCATCGCTCTCGGCCAACAACTGCCTGGCCGTAGGCCTCAGATCGGGATCGCGCTGCAAACAGCGTCGTAGAGTGCCTTTCAGCGAAGCCGGCACGACCGTCCCACCGATCCCGCGCTCCGGGTACTCGATGGCGACTTTTGGGTTGGTGATGGCCATGATCCTCGAGATCTGGTTGGGGATGTGCGCGAACGGCGGGCGACCGTAAGTCATCTGGTACAAGATGCAGCCCATGCTCCAGACGTCCGAGGCCTTGCCGATCCGCATGTCCTTCTTGATAGGGCGGCCTTCGGCATCGCGGCCGTTGCCGTTGCCGCCGCCGCTGGTGTCGGTGATGCTCTCGGGAGACATGTAATTCGGGGTGCCGACGTGCGACTCGCGGTGCACGTTGCAGGTGTTGTCGGTGTCGATGGCGTTTGCAATGCCAAAGTCGATGAGTTTGAGGCGGCCTTGCACGAGCAGAAAATTGGCGGGCTTGAGGTCTGAGTGCACGATGTCTTGCTCATGGACCGAGGCGACGCAGTCGAGCATTTCTTGCCAGTGGTAGCGGACGAAGGCGCTGTCGAATTTGGCGTCGACGCCGTTGATGCGCAAGGTCAGGAGGCGGTTGAGGTCGGTCTCGCCTTTCTCCATGAGCACGAGCAGTTCTTGCTTTTCTTCGAGGAGCTCCCAGTCGTAGAGGCGGACTACGCGCTCTACGTCAGTGAGTTGCTTGAGCAGGTCGATTTCTCCTTTGTAGCCTTTGACCGCGTTCTCGTCGCAGTCGTCTAGTTTTACTCGCTTCAGCGCAAAGGTCTTGTAGTTCTCTGCCATTACACAGTATACATCACTGCTGCCTCCTTTGCCTAGCCTTCCCATTTGAGTGAAGATCTTGCCCTTTACCACCATGTGCGAACGCTTCTTGCGTGATTTAGTCGTGCTGGCTCCGGCTGTCGCAGTCGCTGTTTCGAGTACGCTCATCTTTGGCGGTGGTGGCGGGGCGGGTCGGTGTGGTGTGTTGCCGCTCATTGCTCCCAATGCTTTGCGGTCTTGTTGCGCCGCAACTGGCACGGGAGTCTGCTCGACAATCCCGGGCTTCGGCTTCTCATCGTCCGAAACGACCGATCCTGTCTGCCTTCCCAGATATCTAAACTCTTGGTCCTTGTTGCGTTTGAAAGTGGGCGGAGGGACGTTTTCTTGATCTTCCATGTGGACACGTGTAGGCATTGGGCGATGCTGCTGGCGTAGGCTGGGTGCTCGCTGCGGCAAGGCCTGCTCTAATGTTGGCTTGGGTTGATCATTACTAGGTCTTTTAGAATTGTCTTCCATCCCGTCGGCTCCTTGCAGACCCGGTTGACGCACTTGTTGGTGACGCTCCACACTAGGCTGCCGACTTCGAGAAAACTCACGACTCGCAGCCCGCGAGAGCGGTGGGCCATCGTTGTTGATCTGGCTTCGGGAAAGATTGTTGTTGGTCTGTCGCGAAGATGGTCTCGACTCATGCGAAATATGGGCTTCCCGAGCATAGTCGTGAACAGACACAGGCTCAACTGATGGCGCCCGAACATGGACGCTACCACGCCTGCTCTGAGGTGCGTCAGATCGACCGGTCTCCTCCTGCGATCCGTACCTGCTGGCGGATCCAGATGCACTCTGGTACTCGTCTGCTGGTGAGATGTTCTCTTCGCTGTCTCTCCGTTTGAACCCACGTCGTACCGGTCCGCTCCTCAAGAACGTCCCAGTTCCAATTGGTGCACGCTTGATGCGCGTGGAGCCCGGCGGAGGTGCGGCTTCTGCGGAAGGATTGCGGGATCTGGTCACAGTCGAAGGCGGGTATCTCGATATCGTATCGGGTGCATGGTGTAGAGAAGTATGGCGGCTCAGTGATGATGCGAACTGACTCGTCTCAACCTGATCAGCTCTGGAGCCACTCCGAGAACCTGGTCTGCTAGAAGAAGGGCCCTGCGCGTAGCCATCCTGAGACGCATCGCTTCCAGCCCTGGATCTGGCCACTCTTGTAGTTCTCGAAGCCGGCGCGGGAGTGACAATTTCAGATCTTGTCTCTGCTTGTGGAGTGGGCTCGCGCTTGATGACGAAGCGCTGAGGATACGGCCCTCCTATACTGATAGTCCGTTTTGCAGATCCCTTCTGAGAAGATCCCAATTGGACGATCCTGGGAGGCGTCTTGCCCCGATCCTGCGTCTGAACATCGCTATTTCCAAAAGTCGAGGGCGAGCTGTTGCGCACAATTCTGAACGCAGGCGGGCGGCTGGGCGTATCCAAGCCCTTTGGTGCGCTAGCCGAGCGCACGAATCGTTGCGCCGACGAGTTGTGTTCATGCCTGGGTGGTGACGAGGGCATGGGTCCATCATTTAGAAGCGCTTCAGTGATCTTGGAGAATTGAATCTGAGGCGGCGGCTCATCATCCGAATCGCTGTCGTTGACATCGATGTTCCTCATGGAAGCGCCATTTGTATAGTAGGCACTGCTGTTGTGGTTGTATGTAGCCATTGGCGAATTACGGCGCAAATGCGGCCGCGGCGCGTGCTGAACGGCGGCCATTATGCGCTCGAGATTCCTTGTAACGCGGCTTGTATCTTTCCTTTTCCTGTTGTCCTGCACGCCGGTACTGTTGTGGTATCCAAAAGAGAAGTATTCGTCGGGATTCAATGAAGGTCCAAGTGTTGTTGCTGTTACTGCGGGTTTGTTGCTGTCGTCGATGGGCTGATGTTGTCGCGTACCGTCGCCATATGGTAAGTATACTTGTCGAGGGTCGTGTTTCGGGGTCGACACAATCGCTACATACGCGACAGGTCGCCGACAAGACAATTGGGTGTAATGCGAAGGAGTATTATTAGAGACCTCTGGAACAGCAAAGGCCATGGGCTCGAAGTCGCGTCTGACTTGGCGGAGCGGGTGTCGCATGGCAACGCCCGAAAGCATCGACTTTTCGACCTGTGCGCCGTTGAGAAGACATCATCGCTCGATTTTTATTTTATTCCTGGAGACGTGCATTGACGGAACGTTGTCTGAGCTACTGTGATGGGGTAGCCCTATCGAGTTATACTGACATATGCAGTGATGAGTCTCAATGAATGATTATTGACGTTGATAGCAATCATCTCAACTAAGTACGTACATAACATACTCATACGTGCATCTAATTGATGATCGACGATCGGTGATTAAAGGCCATCCTTCCTCATGACATGCTGACTCATTCCTCAGATCGACCACAAGTATCTCGGGTTCTTCTCTCCCAGCTCGTTTGCTTCCGCTTCAGTCATACCTTCAACAATGTAGTCGTAGTCACCCCTCAACTTCTTCTTATTGTCCTTCTTGAAGTAGAAGTGCATGAAAGAGAAGACGACTAGCGCATATGTGAGCATCGCGAGGGTGCCTATATATCGAACGTCAGTATCGAGGAGTTCATGACGACGTTGGCGCAACTTACCTGCATATCCAGGGACATATCTCGGCGCGTAGCTGCCATCGAACAGGAAGGGTGCTGCCACACCGGAAGCATTGCCAATAGTGAGCTGTATGCCACTGGCGATCGCACGTTTTCCATAGCGAGGGTTGTTGACCGGTCCCCATGAGAAAGGTGTTCCGGCCGCGGTATACAAACCCGCAGCTACAATGAAACAACCAGCGAAGCCTGCTTCGGGGCTGATGTTGGCGATGAGCAGGATGTAGCCGAATATACAACAGCAGATGGATCCCATAGCGAATGGTCCTCGCTGTTGAATCTTGTCGCTGTACCACGAGCAGGCGAGGTATGTCAGGCCGCCCAAGGTGTAGATAGGAACAGTCAAAGCTTGTCTTTAAGATTTGTCAGCTTGAACGGATCTGCTAAGAAGTCTTTCAGAGACCTGGCAAGCGATGGATCGATTACTCACACTTGGATTCTCGTCCAACCGTTGCCGCTCTGGTTGATGATGGTGGGGAGGAAAACACTGAAACTGTACAGCATGCTGTTCAAGCAATACTGGCCGGAAGAAATGACCCAGGTCTTCCAGTCCTTGAGCGCGTCCATCGCGTCTTTCTTGTTCATCAGCTGAGCAGATGCAGTCTGGCCAGCCTCTCTCGACCTAATTATGACGAGGCTTTCCCTTTCTTCTGACGTAAGGAATTTGGCGGTCTCTGGGCTATTCGGCAGGACAAACGGTGCGACGACTCCGGTGACGATCGTAGGAATGCCGTTGATCAGGAAGATCCACCTCCAGCCAGCCCAGCCATGAGCACCATCCAGGAAGCCGATGGCGTAAGCGACTAGTCCACCTAAAGCTCCAGCCCAAGCCGCTGTCGAGAAAAGGTAGGCGACTCGCAAAGCAATGGACCGCTTGTTGTAAAACATGGATAAGTAGACCAGGAAGCCTGAATGGTATCTCGGTCAGCTTTGTTGACAGCGTGATATCGGAACCTACTGACCAGGAAATAGACCTGCTTCAAACACGCCAAGGAGCAAACGGCATGCGATGAAAGAGCCCTTGGTGTTGCAAAAAGCCGAAAACGTCGCTACCAAGCCCCAGGCGAAAGTGATACCACCCAGCCACCTCGCAGGCTGCATGCGCTTCAAGATGGCATTGGAAGGTGTCTCGAAGAGCTGCGCTTGTCAGTATTGGATTGAAACCCCACGCAAAGCTGGATGCACTGGACTTACGCAATATGTGATGAACAGCACGGAGACCGCGAGCAGGTAGTCATTGTCGTTCATGTTGAGGTCCTCTTGCATCCGGTACAGTCGTGCATTTCCAATTGACACTCTGTCCATGAAAGACATTAAATACATCCAAACCTGTTGGCAGTCAGTATGCTTGTAGCTCAATAGCTAGAGAACGCGGTCAGACTTACCATCATGGGTACAATTCTGCGATCCAGTTTCCTGATCAACCTCTGCTCCTCAGCCTCGTCCACAACTCTCGTTGGTGCCACGACTTCCTCTAGCTTGTCGTCCCCATGTTTCTCAGTCGGTGAAGATGTTCCGGACTCATTGGCGATTGGAACAGGCTGGTCCGCATCCCTGCGAAAGAGACCCATGGCGTGGTGATCTGAGAGCGTGAGGATCTGGAAGGACCACGTGGGTGTGTATGTTATGTCGAGCGCGAGACAATGTCTTAGGGGTACATGTGTGAGTGCAGGACGATGTCTCAGAGGGCGACACGGCCTTTGTACTGATCGGCTCTCCAAGAGTCCAAGACTGCCAGGCTAATTGACTCATCTCCACTGCCTCCTCTCTTCCCCATATGGGGAGAATCTGGAGGCGAGCGGATGCCCTACTCGATGACTCCATACAGTTGCGGGTCCTCAATAGCCCGAGCGTTGATATCTGGGTAGCAAGCACTTTTACCCAAGCCTCGGACGAACGCAGTCTTGGTATCATAGGACAAGGCCACATTGGGGCGAATGAACCATGCACGACACGTGCGTTGAGGCGCACATGGCAGGTGGACAAAGTAGGTGCGGCTCTTGGAATGCAAGGCATGCCTTGGAAATGTGTAGCGAAACGGTAGAGATTCCCACGCGGCATCACCTGGGCACTGGTGTTCGCCCTTTACCAGAGACGCCAGGACTTTGCCAGCCAACAGCTCCAAGACTCCGTAATTCTTGGAAGAAGCGGAGAGCGAGTCGTCTGGGGGCGAAGGATTACTTCCAAGACTTTACATGCACCAACGAGATGCCTCGGATTAGCCATTTGTGCGGTCGGCTTGGTGCAGTCCGTAGCGAGAACTACGATTTTTAGCTCATAGCGCGGAGTCCGCTACGCTGTCTGAAGGCTGCTCGCGGCAGTTACCAAACGACAAGATACGTATAGCGTACTTGTTAGCAAGGCTGAAGCAACACCGGTGCATCGAGAAAGTGTACAGTACATGTATCGATGGTTGGCAGTATACCGTCATCTTGGAGTCTCCACGCTCCGTGGTGACGCTCGAGAAGACAGACGAGTTGCTGCGTCGTTGCCTCTTCTTGGACGCAAGATTGAAAGGGCTGCCGATCGGGCGGATCATCTGTCGGCAGACTGACCTCCTTGTATTAGATAGAACAAGCGAGATGCAGCATTATTGAGCTCCCGAGGCTCCATGTTTGTGTGTGGTGCACACTGTATAACAGCCCGGAAGTCGGCCAAAGCAGCAGGAAGGAAGAAGCCGCAAAGTGCGCCACGCCAAGCAAGTGCCTCCTTTCTAACCAACTGCCTTCCGCCTTGGACTCTACCACGTCCTATATGGAAGTCAACGACAATACAACAATCGACATGATGATTTCCGCTCGTCCGATGTCACGGGTCTGCCTGATTCTACCGCCCGGCTCACTCTCGCCTGGTGTCAAAACTTGGCTGATTGCTAATACTGGAACAAGGGAAAAGTCCCTATTGAACATGCTGGAAAGATCTCAATTAGATCAAGAGTGAGACTCGACGAGAGAATCATGCCATCCTACGTGTGTAGTCTATTGCCTCTCCAATCGTATCGGCAACCGCAAAACGTATATTGGCGCGATCAAGCTTCAACAAAGAATTGATGGTAATGCCGCAGGGCACCGACATGGCAGCTTTGAGCTCCTCGGGCGTCATCTCGCCTCCCAGCAGACCGGCCGCACTGCGTAGGCTGTTTGCCGCTAAGCTGAGGGCCGCTGCTCGTGGAAGGCCTTTGGCGACACTGGCATCCACTGCAGCGTCCACCGCGCAAATGGCGATGGCATGACAAACGGCACCAGTCGCGGTGGCCTCATTCATCAACTCCTCTGGGATGCATTGGACAGTGCCGATTCTCTCGAATAGGTTGGTGCACAATTGCTGTTGTTCTTGACGCAAGACTTTCGACTCGGCAACGAGAGAGACCGAGTCCCTCACCTGAGCGGCAATAGTGGGTATAACTCGTGCCACGTTCTCTTGGAATTCCTCCTGTCTGCCATTGCTGGCCTGTTTTGCGAATGAGGCGGCAACTTGTGCGCATGTCACTCCTGCCAACAGACTGACGATCAACTTTCCCTGGGCAGCATCGGCGAGCCCAGGCGTCTGTGCGAAACTGTCCAACTCGCTAGGCGGAACACCTAGCATGACTATATCCGCACCGCTTGCAGCTTCCGAGAAGTTCTCGATCTGGCATGATACGGTGTCTGCGTGCTCGCCAAGTGCTTTGCGGAGACGTTTGAGCGACGCTTCGGAGCGTACACATGCGGTGTACGAGAAGTCCAGTCCGTCTTCGACTTTGCTTGAGTCTCTCAAAAGTCCTTTGAGAATCGATGTGCCCATGAATCCTGAATACGGTCAGTTCAAGCACAAGTATACGCAGCCGTATCACATCCGGGATTTCTGCTCACCACTCCCGAGCACTGCCAAGTGTACTCTGCGCTTCTGTTGCTCCATCTTTTACTGATGCGTTTTGCTGATGGAAGGTATTATGATATGCTGTTCACAGGTATGTAGCCTCAAGTCCGAGTTATATCGGTGCGTTGAGGTGCATCGGAAGGCTCCCGGCGCACAAGTATCACGACTTCCGCGTATCTCGGGCCAGTCGGAAGCTTATCTGTTCTGGCCATCGTGATGCAAGTATCTCGCTACAAGGTAAGTTCTCGGACACGGGTTCGATATTCGGATCACTATGAGTATGTTGACAACTTGTGCTCGCAATGCTTCGAATTTCCTAGCAATTTCGAGTTGAGATTTTGTCAAAGGCAGCGAACCCGCAAAAGAGGCGGTCTAGTACAAGCCTTGCTCGATCACTTGCTTGATGGCTCTTCCGACATATGCGACGTTGCTGTCGTTCAGACCGGCCACACTCATCCTCCCATCTCTAGTCATGTACACGTGATGGAATTCACGCAAAGTAACCACCTGCTCAGCTGTCAAGCCTGAGTAACAGAACATACCAATCTGACTCGTGAGATGATCCCAACGACCAGGGGTCCCCGATTCTTCCAGCTGTTCTCTCAAAGCATGCCTCATCTCGACAATCCGTCCAGCCATCGTCTTCAGGTCTTCGCGCCAAACTGCTTCCAACTCCCCGTCGTCCAAAACGGTAGAAACGATCCGAGCCCCAAAAGCCGGCGGGGTTGAAACGGTCACTCTTTGTAATACTCGCAACTGACTGAAGATGTTACCAGTCAATTCCGGAGACGAAGTTACGACATGCAAACACCCAGCTCGCTCTCCATAGAGACCAAAGTTCTTCGCATACGATTGTGCAACCAAGACGACACCGAAGTTCTGATCGACAAAGTATCGGACAGGCCAAGTATCGCTCTCTGGATCGCCCGATGCAAACCCTTGATACGCCGAATCGAAGAATGGGATTTGTCGCTTGGTTTTCATGATCTGGGCAACTTCCTTCCACTGCTCCGCACTGAGATCAGTGCCCGTTGGATTGTGAGCGCACACATGGAGAAGTATCGTTGAGCCATCAGGTGCGGTTGTGAGTCCCTCTTGAAGACCAGCGAAGTCGATTGACCTTGTTTTCACGCTGTAGTACGGGTACAAACCCGTCTCCAAGCCGGCGTGGCGGAGAATGGGTATGTGGTTGACGTAAGGAGGGTCGCTGACGAGCACTCTTTTGCTGCCGGATTCCGGTAGGAAACGCGATAAGAAGAGGGCGCCTAGGTGTAGAGCACCGGTTCCGGACAGTGTTTGCACAGAGGCGACTCTCTGCTGTGCGATGGCTGCAGCTTTCGCACCGAAGACAAGGCGCTGCGATACTTGGAGGTATAGCGCGAGTCCTTCGATGGACAAGTACTCATGGCCCAAGGTCTCATCGTTCAAGAGGATCGATCTGGCCTACATAAACGTCAGAGAGGGGCTTCTGTTGTTCGGCTTCGAAAAAAACAACATACCTTCCTCACCGCGGGCAGAACGTAAGGTCTACCGTCGCCGCCTCTGTATGCTCCGACGCCTAGGTCCACCTTCTCAGGGCTGTCATCGGCACGATATGCCGCGCTCAGACCGAACATCACATCTGGAGGTGCTTGTGGCACGCCGGCCAAGGGATGCGATTTCTCTATAACCATGGCTTCGGTTCTTAACAAGGTGCTCGATGCGTTGCGTTCAGAATGTTATGTGGGCAATCGAGATTCCTGCTTTGTTCAATTGTTCAAAAGCTCGAACCTAAATACAAGAATCAATCGGCTGTTTGCTAAAGTCCATGGGCGAGCAACTGCAAGATGCCTAATCTACTTGCGGCGTTATCTTCGGGTACCATCGGAGAAGTGCCTCGGGAAGCCTTCCGAGATACCAACCTGGATTCGGGTGAGATATCACATTGAGGCTGTAGAGGCTTCTAATATCTCAGAGAGCCCGGTCGGTTTGTCCGACGGTCTGGTATGTTCAACCTGGGGAGTGCATGAGCATGGGACTGAGCGCAACGCGGTAAATAACTACGAACCCACTGTATCGCAACATGGATGATCACGAGAAAGAAATTGCAATCGATGATCGGGCAAGAACCCTTGACTTGTAATAGATACTAATGATCATGGCCATCAACGTCTTCCTCATCGTCAAGCCAATCCGGGAAGCCATCATCGAACAGATCGTTTAGCAGCGCCTCGCCGTCGACTTTTCCCTTTGCGTCTCCACGCATGGCCGCTTGCCAATGCTTCCACTCCTCATCGTTAAGCAGACAACCGTCTAGAATAGCCTCCAGAGCAGGCACATCAAGCCCTTCGCCAATGAAGACGATCTCCTGTCTCCGGTCGCCCCACTCCCCACCCTTCTCGATATCGTGCAAGACCATTTCGTCAATCTCCGGGCTGCCCGTCTCGTACTCTTCTTTCTCGCACAGGCAGAACCACTTGCGTCCACCAGACAGAGTTAACATGGCACCGGCCTGCGACCATTCGCCCGCCCGGTTTGGTCGGGTGGCGAGCCAGTACTCGCCTTTGGATCGGAAGAGGCGGGAAACCAGGGGGTTAGCTTTCTTGTTCGCGAGCACGACTGACGGGTCTGGGATTTCGAGTTCGCACTCGTCTTTGTCCGATGAGTGGTCGTCGCTGGAGGGTGGACTTGACACACTTGACACCGAGTCTTGCGTGCTGGAGCCTGCTGCACGGCTCGTGGAAGAGCTGCCTTCTTCCTCGTCAGAATCTGCGACGCTTCCAGCGTTGGTGTTGTCGGCGTCTTCCATTGCCGTGTCGGACTCGTTTTGTTCATCTTCATCGTCATCCTCCTCATCCTCGTCCATCTCGTCGTCTTCCTCAACTTCGGGGTGCTGCAAAATGAACTTGTCGTGAAGGAACTCGAACAGCCTGCGCGGATGGAATGGTCGACGACGGACGTAGACGAAGTTCTGGACGTTGTATCTGGTATGTGTCAGTCAGAGTCACAACTTCACGGCGAACATGTGCACTCACTCTTCCGTCTCGGGCTTCGGAGTCACCATCTTCCGACCGTTGACTTCGCGGACCGTCATGGCATGCAAGTCTTGCAACCAGCCGTAGCCCGTCTGAGCGAGCTCAATATTGAACATACCAGTGTTGACGATCTCCTCCACCGGAACCTTACCATAGTTGCACTCGATCACCTTCGCCCGATGATTGAGCTTCTTGATCAAACTGCGGATCGAGTCTCGACTAGCCCGGTCCACAGCATCGATCTTGTTCAGCACAATCACATCCGCAAACTCAATCTGATCAACCATAAGATCCGACACCGTCCGCTCATCCTCAGGCGTAACATCATCCCTGCGCGCCGAAAGCAGATCCACAGTCTCAAAATCATGAAACATCGTGAACGCATCGATGACCGTGCAAGTCGTATCCAAGCGAGCGAACTTCTCTAGCCCGCCCGCATCCTTCAAGCGCCTGAGCATCGCCACCGTGCTCTCGTCCAGACCCTCGGGCCCCTCGCCGCCTACGGCGCTGATCTGCTCCGCGAGCCGCACATCGAAGGTCTCGGCGACTTGCTCGGGCTCGCTGATGCCGCTGCTTTCGATTATCACGTAGTCGAACTCGGCGAGCTCGGAGAGGCGCATGAGTTCCTCGAGGAGATCGCCGCGCAGGGTGCAGCAGATGCAGCCGTTTTGCAGGGCGACTACTTTGCTTTCTGTGCGGGTTAGGCGGTGGCTGCTGCGGATGGTGGAGGCGTCGACGTTCACACTGTGGGGTTTTTGTTAGTTTGATGATTGGTGCAATTCGATAAGTCGATGGTATCTTACGCTCCAATGTCGTTGACGATGACGGCGATGCGCAGGCCATGCTCGCTGCGGAGGATGTGTTGGAGAAGGGTTGTCTTTCCGGATCCCTGGAATGTGTCAGTGATGCTCATCGTTGCTCCTCCCTTTGCTAATATAGATTACAACTTACCAAAAAGCCAGAGAGTAGGGTCACCGGGAGTGTCTGAGGAGTCTTTGATTGCTTCATGTTGGAACTAAAGCTCGAGGGTAAGAAGAGGCAGTAGTTGTTGGACTGAGAAGTGCAGTCAACACGAGCGTGGTCAGCAGGTAGTAATCAAGAGGTTCCTAGTGGTCCTGGACCTTGATGGCCATGGTCAGCATTCATTATCGGGAGCGTCCCAATGGTTGCCGACCTTGATGTTTGACGATAGGCAGCCATCACGGTGCGTTACTGTGTTGATCAAAAGTTCCAAGTCGAAGCCAACAAGTGGGGTCGGTCTTAGTGCGACATGAGGGAAAGCGATCGATGTCGTGTTGAACAATCGTGTGATCCTGTCATTGATCAAGGCTGTCAACTCCAGGATCCGGCAAGATTGAGACCATTCGTTGATCGATGCCTGCGAGATGGGATGACTACGCCTGGCCAATGCTTAAACAAATCATCAAAACCGTGCGAAAATATGCGCTTGATGATACTTTGACCAGTATGAGAAAGGATAGAGAAGAGTGAGGTGCACGGAAAGATAGTGGCTTCTTCGAACTGCACCAACCCTAACCCTGACGAGGAGGTCAGAATGTACATGCATCCATCGCCATCACGACTTGCTCCAACAGGCATCTCTTGCACAGATAGGCTCAAGTGTCTTCCAGGAACAGCAGAGGTCGTGATCCGAAGGAGTGTAGTAGTACTGTACTGTAAGCATCTGTAAGCAGACGAGGATGTTACGTTATGTACCTGCCTCACAATTGCAAGGTCGCGCCCTTTGTCAAGTCTTGGAAGCCGAGCGATCCGACATCGGGAAAAGTCAAATTGTTGCAGACGGAACAAGGGAAAGTCATCACAAATCAACAACACAACATACTCACAGCAAACCTTTTACTGTTTGAACCGAATCAACGAGAAGCGTAAACATCGCAGTAAAATTATATCAACCTGACAGCAACTGCACAAATTGAGACAATCTTACTCCGGCACGCGTACGATACAATGCCCGCAACGGACTCGAACGATCAGGTCGTTATCATCGGCGCTGGAGTGTTCGGGTTGTCCCTGGCATACAAACTTGCCTCCGAAGGCAACCAGAATGTCTTGGTCATGGACAGACATGTGCCTCCGGTCCCTGATGGATCGAGTGTGGACATTTCCAGAGTGATTCGCTTTGACTACACCGACGACGACTACCTGAGTATCGCGCACGAGGCTTATCAAAAATGGTCTCAATCGCCCAAGTACAAGCACATTTTCAGCTCGGCTCCCATTCTAGCCGCAATGAACAACAAGAGTCCGAGGCCTTGGGTACAAGGCGTCTCAGACGCTTTGACTAAGCATGGTCTGCCTTTCACCAGGCTGCCCGATGCAGAATCAGCACGCCGTGCCTTTCCAGCGTTGAGCGGAGACCTTGCGTCGCCTGGATTCTCAGGTTACTACAATGCACAGGCTGGATGGGCCGATGCACAGAAAGCTATCGCTCAGCTTCGGGATGACTGTATCCAAGTTGGAGTGTCATTCATCTCCGGTCGTGCTGGGACTGCCCTCAAGTTCGAAACAACATTTTCCGGTGAGATCAAAGCTGTCCGCACCGCAGCTGGTTCGAGGGTAGAAGGCCAGCGCTTTGTTCTTGCCGCAGGAGCCTGGAGCCCTGGTCTGGCCCCAATGTACAACAGCACGCTCTCAACCGCACAAGTCATCGCATATCTACCTCTTACAGAAAGTGAGATGCAGAAGTACAAGAAGCTTCCCATCTACGCCAACTTCTCGACAGGCTGGTTCAACTTCCCTCCCCATGAGGAGACAAGACTGCTCAAGTTCGCAGTCCACGGCTGGGGGTACACTCGTAAACCAACAGCTGACGAGCCGAATGCGGACGAGAATAACATCTCCCTTCCTCCCTTGAGAGCAGCGAAAGCACGCCCTAACTTTGCGCCCCCCGATGGCGAAGATCGCTTGAGACAAGGTCTTCGCGAGATCCTCCCGGAACTCGCAGACCGTCCCTTCGACAGGTTGTCTGTCTGTTGGTACACTGACACTCCGAGCGGTGATTTCATCATGGACTACCACCGCGATCACAAAAACCTCTTTGTAGCAAATGGAGGCAGTGGACAGTAAGTGGAACATATCCGCAAAGAAACCCGTCACTCAGCTAACATACCGAACAGCGCCTTCAAATTTTTGCCTGTCCTGCCTCATTACGTCGGTCAAGCCTTCAATCGACAACTTCCTCCCCATCTGGCAAAAAAGTGGCGGTTCCGAACAGAATACCAGCATGACAAGGAAGCATTCTTGGGCGATGGCAGCCGTGGCGGACCTGAACGAAGAGAGTTCGATGGACAGGAAAGAGCTAAACTCTAGATGCCAGGTACAACTGTCTAAAACCCTGTTCTACTCAATCGCAAATCCCTTCCATCCGTCTGCGGCAACCTCTCGTAGCTCCTTACGGTAAGCTGACAAACCAGCAAAGTAGAACATCACCACGTTGGCTTTGCCCTTGATGTTGGCACCAAAGATCCAAGAATCCGTTCTTCGGAACAGGCTGGAGGCACTAACTTCGTCGCACACTTTAGTCCAACGCTCCTCGGCCTCTGCAGTAGCCTTTATAACGGGCTTCTGCGTGCTTGCACCGTCAGTGCCGCCATTGACGAAACTATCGTGGCGCGAACTGGCGCTCGGAACAGCTTTCTCGCGCTGACCACCTTGCTCTGCGAAAGCTATCAAGTCGCTGATGACCTCGACATGAGTCTCGATCGCCGGCGGTATGTTGCAGAACGGTCCATTAGGCCCAAGGATCATGAACATGTTCGGAAATTCAGGCACACTGATGCCGAGATAAGAGGTCGGGCCGTGAGTCCAGTGATCCTTGAGAGTCTTTCCGCCGATGCCCTGGATCGCTAACCTGGTGTAGTTCCCATCTACAGCATCGAAGCCTGTGGCGAAGATCAAGACGTCCAATTCATGCTCGACACCATCCGAGGTCCTAACGCCCTTGGGTGTGATGCGCTCGATCGGCGTGTCATGCAGGCTGACGACGTCGACATTCTCGCGGTTGAACTGCTCGTAGTACCCAGCGTCGCAAAGCGGGCGGCGTGCATACAGCTGGGTGGGTAGCAGCTTGCGAGCCTTCTCCGGGTCCCGGACCGTTTGTTTGATCTTATTCTTGATGAAATTCGAAGCCTCGTTGTTCGCAGCTTCGTCGACACTGATGTCGCCAAAAGTCTCGAACATGAACCTGAAACCGCCACCCTTCTTCCAAGCCGCCTCGAAAATCTCCTCGCGCTCTTCGGGCGAGACGGAGAACGTGGGCCGTGAAGTCTCCTTCAACCCGAAGCCGAAGGCACTGTTGTCTTTGACATCTTTCCAAATCTGCTGGTAATTTTCGTTGATGTGGTCTCGGTACTCCTTGCTCACAGGCCCTTGGCCGCTGGGAACCGAGTACTGCGGGTTTCGCTGGAAAGAGACCAGCCGCTTCACGTCCTTCGCAATGGCTGTGATCACTTGGACTCCTGTGGACCCGTTGCCGATAATACCAACCCGCTTCTCCTTGAGATCTACACCGACAGGCCACGCTCCGGTATGATACTTCTCACCCTGGAAAGTATCTATCCCAGCAATGTCTGGGAAGTTCTGCTTTGACAGCAGGCCGAGCGAGGTGATCAGGTAACGAGTTGTGAAGTTCGTGCCCGTAGAAGTCTGGATCGTCCACCGCGACGACGATTCGTTCCATTGTGCTCCGGTGAGGGCAGTCTCGAAGATGATGTCTTTATACAAGTCGTGGCGGCGGGCGACGTGTTGCAGGTAGGCGAGCACCTGCGGTTGGTAGACGTAGTGGGTGTCCCAAGGGTACGAGCTCAGATCTTCGGGGTCCCACGAGTAGCGATAGAGGTACGATTCAGTGCTTCAATATTGTCAGCTGCTTGTGAGACACAGTCAGATGTACAATCCGGTCGACATACTCGGACATTGCTCCTGGATACTGGTTCCAGTACCAAGTACCGCCTACATCGCCGGCGGCATCGATGGCTTTTGTGGTGAGCCCGAGCTCACGGAGTCTTTTCAGTTGGTACAACCCGCCGAACCCAGCGCCGACGACCAACGCATCAATATCGTGAGAAGCCATGTTATTTATCGAGTAATTTGATCGGAGACTCGATATCTGTGTCTTCCAGTACTAGTAACTTCAACAACACCAAACACTTTGAGGGCGATGAGGTAGTCTTATGACAATTGGAGTGTCTGACGACAACCTAGCTCAACACTTAAACTGGACTCGATCTCCACCACCACGTGAATACTGTCGCAATCCCCGCGGTTTGTCGAAGCATATAACCGCGGGCTTGGTGGCGAACGATCAACATTGCAGAGCGGGGAAGTTGGGGTTGGAAGATCGATGCAACAAAGGTAAACCATCAAACGGCTCCGGACCTCTACTGAGCACTGTCCGTCGATTACATTTCGATCAAGCGGCTTACACTCTGGCTCAGCCAAATGGCAATATGCCTCCGGCGTCACGGCAGCGGGCTTCGAAAGCCTGTCAGCGCTGTGCGAAGCGAAAGGTGAAATGTGATGCCGCGGCCACCGATGGTGCTCCATGCAGTCGTTGCCGAATGGACGGAGTTGAAGACTGTGTGCTTGTTGATTCGCTGCGAGGGCTCTATCAACGGATTCCGCGAGATCACCGTCGCCGCGATCGCCCGACTACACCTTCGACAGTCGTGTCGGTCGTTGACCATGCAGCTGATCAGCAATCAATATTATCTGCGGCTTCAGCATCGACCGCGGCGTCTCCTGGTCGAGTCCATGATCGTCATGTGAGATATCAACTCGTCTCATCGGACCCACCAGGTCGTTCGCTAGCCGGAATGTTCGAAGAGTTCGTCGAAGATCGGGAGCACGGTGGATTGGGAATCATCCTGTTTGGTGAAGCCTCACCGCTGACCTTTGCACTTGAAGAACACGTTGGCGAGAAAGCCTGCTTTTACGATGCAAGACCCACGCTATCCGAGAACAAAAGACTCGTCGATAGGCCTCGCGAAGTTCGCCCACCGCATTGCTCCCCTGAGGACATATCGTATCTCGAGGCCAAAGGTGCTTTCACTTTACCGGACTCACAAACGTTCGAAGCCTATCTCGAAGTCTTTCTGTCTCGGTTCTATCCTCTTTACACAATCGTCAACAAATCGGAACTACTAGAGGCCCATGGCCGTGGCACGTTACCTTGGATAATGCTTCAAGGCATTTGTCTGATCGGGGCGACGTTCTGTGACGCTGCGGTCATTCACTGTACAAGCTACAAGACTCGAGCTCAAGCCCGTGAAGCATATTATGGTAGGTAAACGATCAGCGGCACGACAATCAACGTTACAGGATGTTGACGAGAGTTACAGAGAAAGCCAAAGTCCTCTGGTCCACCAACTACGAGACCGACAAATTTGTCCTGCTTGAAACGGTGTTGATGCTCTCGTTCATGGGTCCGCAAATGAACAGCGTTTACAATGCATGCTCTTGGCTGGACTTTGCGTTCACCATCGCTGAATCCATGGGAATCCATCGATCGACCTCGTCGCTCGGAGTCAACAGCAAGGACAAAGGGCGTGTAAAGCGGCTGTGGTGGACACTGGCGGTCCGTGACGCCTACTGTGCCGCCTTACTCGGTCGGCCATTCCGAATAAACATCCCACAGTGCGACGTCTCCATGCTGGACCTTGACGACTTCACCTCCGAAATGACCGACCTCAACCTCGACTCCGCGTTGTACCAAATCGCCGTCGCCCGTCTCTCCATCATCGCCCGCAACATCATCCAACGCCGCTTCCACTCCTCCGAAACCTACCTCAACCTAAACGACCTACAAGAAGACCTCCAAGCCTGGCGAGCACAATTACCAGTCGAGATATCAACACGCGGATTTTCTTCGAACCAAAACATCTTCTCCAAGTCTCTCGACCTGCTCTACCACCAACACATCATCCTCCTCCACTTCGACCGCGCCCACGGCCCAACCTCACCTTCAATCGCACGAACGGCCTCTCCCGCCGAGATAGCCACATCCGCAGCCCAAGCAATCGCCTCCTCCGCCTCGGAACTCGTAACAAACCAAATGGTCCACCGCCTCCCCCACGAAGTCTTCATGGGGTTCTTCATCTCGGGCATAGTTTATTACCGACAAATCCACGCCGCCAACCCGCTCTTGTCGCAAATCGCGCGGGCTTCGCTTGACAATTGTCGGATGCTCCTTTATGCGGCGCGGGATGCGTGGGATCCGGCGCATTGGTCGATTCGGATATTCGATTTTCTTCTGTCCAGGGCGCAAGAGCAGGTTCGCTCTGTGCATGCAGTTCAGGGGGCTGGGAGTGTTACGCATGGGGTGCAGTCTAGCACTGACAGCGCCGTGGATGGGAATGGGAATGATAGTGGGTCTGTGTTCTCCGACATGACAATGGATCCGTTCGATCTGGCCTCGATGCCTGATCTGAGCATACCGGGCACTTTTGATGATTTCTTGTCGATGCCGAACTTCTTTGCACCCAGCGCCTAGATGTGCTTCTCAAGCGAAAGCTAGAGACATCATAAGGCTTACTTCTGAGAACCTACATAACGGGATCACTCAAGCAATCCTCTCCACAAAGTCCGACTCCTCTCTATTCTCCTTCTTCAACCCCTTGTCACCCATGTGCATATGTTGACTTCCCACCTCTTCTCTCGCCTGCTTCGCAGCTTCCTTGTAACTAATCTTTGCACCCGGGGCATGCTTAATCTCAAAGACACGGTCGATCTCTTCGAGCGACAGCCCTGAGGTCTCAACGTAGAAGAACCAGACGATCGGGATCCAGCAGAGGTTGAGAACAGCGAAGATGACGTAGAATCGCCATTGGATGGTCTCGATGCCTGGAAAAGGTAATTCTGATTAGTCTCATCGCAATTGATTGATTCTTGGAGTCTGGCTTACCGACGGGAGTGATCGATACGATGAGATAGACACAAACCCAGTTGGTGATCATGGCGATCGACGCTCCGCGGTTGCGGGAACGGTTCGAGTTGATTTCGGAAGGGTATAAGAACGGGATGGCGAGGAAGGACAAACCCTGCAACTCGCGTCAGTCGACACCTTTGAGCGGGAGGTCCGGTGCGGTTCACTTACGTAGAAAAAGTAGTAGAGGAAGATGAACGCAACTGCGACCCCATTGCCTACTTTACCGCCAGCACCCAGTCCCGCGGCTGTCACAGCAAAGCACATCGAGCAGCCGGCGGCCCCGAACAGCATCAGTTTGAAGCGACCCACTCTCTCGATGACAAAATAAGCCATGGCTGCCCAGAACATCCACTGCATCGAATCGCAAGCGGAGAGGATGAGCGATAGTCGAGGCGAGAAACCGAAGCTTCTCTCGAGTACAACGGGAAGGTAGTAGGCAACTATGTTAACTCCGCCGCATTGCTGCATGAAGCTTGTACCGGCACCTAAGAGTATGCGGCGGAACGTCTGCTGCGAGCCGTTGTGAAATACTTCACCCCAGGTGATTTCTCCGTCGGCTCGCTCACGGGCGATCGTCGTAACCATGATATGTAGCAGGTCTTGTACTTCCGGGTCATCGATGGGCTTTGCGACAAGGCGGGAGAGTACTACTTCGGCTTCCTGTTGGCGATCTTTGAGGCATAGCCATCTAGGCGACTCGGCGAGCATCGGTAGCAGAAATACAGTTCCAATTGCGAGAGCGGACTGAAACCCAAGAGGGAAGCGCCAGCTGACCGGATTGTTCGGGATGTAGGTGAAGCCAAAATTCATCCAGTTGGTCAGGACAAAGCCGAAGACAAGGAACGTTAGCTGGATCGATACCAGTTTGCCTCGGAGCGAAGGCTTGCAGGTTTCGCTTTGAAACATGGGTATCGTGGTCGTGTTGACGCCAATACCGAGACCGCCTATGACCCGTCCGATGATCATATGGGGCAGAGTGTAGGCAGTAGCCTGGAGGATTCCACCGACTCCGACGAAGGCGCACCCGAGAGCGACCGATCTTCTTCTCCCTAAGATATCGCCGATGCACAGACTGAGGATCGCGCCGAAGATGCATCCGATCGTGTAGGTGGACACGATCTGACCTTGGAGCGTCGTGCCCGGGTTGTCGAAGGTACGGAGGAAATCAGGGTTTGAGAGTAGACCGCCGAAGACGCCTTGATCGTACCCTGCGTTGGCGTCAGTGATGTCAATCTACCGGATGTGGTATTAGTATTGGTTGCGTACCGAAAAGCATGAAACCAAGTCCGCATGAGGCAGTAGTGCCAAAGAGAAGGCCGTTCCCTTCTAGTTGGGTGAACATGATGATGATTGGGGAGTTGAGTCAATGATGAGTTCTGTCAGTAGCGAAAGATTTAAACGATCGAGAAGCCTGTCACAGCTGCAAGAGGCGCCTGTTGGCTAGACAGATCCAATGCATACTTTGATGTCGGAGATATAGTCTGAAAAGCTACCTCGTGACCTTGAGTTCGTGCAAGTATCATTGTAGCAGATCTCACTTTAGAGAGAGGGGTTGCCCGAGTCCGCGGGTATATGTGACTTTCGTTCCGGTTTCACCTCCGCTGCGACGTGTTCATTGACTGTGATACAGGTGCAAAGTCGCGCCGAATATAAGGATGAGAGACAAAAGGTACGAGAGGCGCATGTACGATGACTTGGTCACACGTCTCAAAGAGCAATCAAGTTGGACGACATTTTCTGTGAGCTAGACAGTCTGCCGTACTGGTGATCCCCGTACATCTTTGAAGCTAAGCTTCTTCTCCGTATGCTTCGATCAGGATCTTAACATGAGCGCTGGAGTTGTTGATCAACTCATGGAAGCCACCATCAACAGCATTCGCAAGCGGAACGATAGAAGTAATGAGTCTCGCAGCTTGCTCGGCGTGAGTGCTCAGTAATCTCATGACCTCCTCAAAATCTTCAGGAGTGTATGCGTTCCCGCCCGTAAGATGCTTCTCTCCCAGGACCAAGGTATTGAGATTGATACTGAGAGCTTTGTCGTGAATCGCCACATTGAAGATCGTTCCGCCAGGCTTGGTACACTCTATTGCCGTATCGAGAGTACTTTGTAAACCACAAGCGTCGAATGAGACGTGCGCACCAGAGCCCATGGTCTTACGCACGGCTTCCAATACGGGATTGCGATGCTCTCCGAATGTGGCTTCCGTCGGACTGTCATGTGCTGATGCTTTCTCCAACGGGTTTACGACTACGTCGGCGCCGAATGACAAGGCTTGAGCTGCTCGCATTTCGGAGACCTCACTCGCGACGATCGTGGCGGCACCCTTGGCTCTCAGTATCATGATGAGTGCACAGCCGATCGGCCCTGTTCCGAGGACCAGTACGTTCTGTCCTGATTGGAAACCGGAGATCCTGATCATGTGTGCAGCAACAGAAAGTGGCTCGGCAAGACTCGCAAGCTTCAATGAGATTTTCTGCGGCAAGGGTATGAGCGCCATGGGTTTGACGACAATGTGCTGCGCGAAGCCGCCTTGACCTTGCGACAGTCCGTAGAAAGCCAGCCGGATGCATCGATTCTGGCAGCCCGATAGGCATTGCTCGCATGCTTGGTGCCCGTGATGGCGGTCGTCCATCGCCGGATTTACAGCGACTTTCTCACCGATGGTGAAATTCTCGACATCGGCTCCGACTTCAGCGATGGTGCCACAGAACTCATGACCCAGAGTCACTGGGAGTTCCGCACCAGTATTCGAATCTTTGGCACCTTCGGGCGGCACGAAGATTGGACCAGCCAGATATTCATGGAGATCGGTGCCGCATATGCCGCAGAATGCCACTTTCAGCCTGACTTCGTCCCGGCCACATGTTCTGTGCTGTTGTAAGCAGGCGAGCTGTGAAAAGACATTATGGGATGCTCACGGGATGGGTATCGTATCTAGTCGGACGTCACCTCTTGCGTGAAAGCGAATTGCTTGCATGATGGGCGTTGAAGATTGTGAAACGACAGTGCATGCTCACGTCGAGATCATTCGTATGCAACTGCATCATGATGGGCATGCTGTGCCCACGTGCATGCCATCACGATGCGGTACATACCCATCGCCTTCAGGTAAGTAGCCGCGGACGGGTCCGACTCGAGGGAAGCAGGAAAGTCTATACCAATTGTATACATTACCCGGACGATCAGCTGAGGTAACAAGTCTTCTACGCAAGCACCGCGGGCTCTTCGCCTCGGTCGGTCGAATATGAGTCCGAGTGGCTGGCGGACGCCGACACACTCTAAAAAGAAATGACGGTCAGTCGGAAAATGAAGAGACAGATCTAAGCCCTTCAAGCTGTTTGATCAGGGCAAATCAAAGGACAGTTCAATTGGCGCAAAAATGATGGAGATACTCATGTGTTGTTTGCAAGATAGTTTTTGACACCCTGTCTGGGAACGTTGGTCAGTTTCTAGCGCCGGATATCCCGTAACCAATCGCAGGCAAGGACTTTGGGAAGTGAAGTATACGGGGAGTCGTCCACAGCAACACTCATAAATCGAATGACCTACTTCCATGAAATGAAAAGACAGATCTACTCCTTTTCTTGTCAAAATCAGGGCAAATCAAACGGCAGTCCGATCGAGCAAGTATCGACAAAGATACTCGTATGTTGCTTGCAAGATGGATTTTGAGGCCATACTCGAGATCAGCGGTCAGTTCTTAGCGCCGGATGTCCCGCATCCAATCAGAGTCATTTGAGTAGATGAAGTGAGGTGAGATCAGAGCAGATTAAAGCCTCAGTGTGGCAACTTTCGAATGTCCTTAGAGAACATAGATAGCTACTGCAGGGTTGTTTGGATGAAATTCACCTTTCATCGAAAAGTCCAACTGTCTTCCAGGAAGGTCATGAAGCCACGCGATTCGGCTCGTTCGCTATGTACAGCTCGCCAGACAACCGCACCGACTTGCGGAACAGATCCAGCAATCCTCTCACCCGTGCAACCTCGTCCGGCAGACTCGGGTTAACCGATCCGTCCACCACTCTGTCAAGGAGCGCTCCCGAGCATGAAGCAGCATGTTTCGCAATCTCCATCAACCCAGTGTAGTCGCCGTCCTGAACCAAAGCACAACTGCTCGTCGTCCGGTCACGCTCATCACGCAGTCTGCCTCCGACATCGTTGAGCAGCCTGAACTCCACGCTGACGTGCTGCACGAATTCTTGAGCAAGGTACAGCTGGATCGGTGTTTTCCAGCATCGCGCTGCGCTCGAGGTCGGGATGAAGCAGGAGAACAAAGCAAACGTGTGATTGGTTCCAGCTGATTGAGCCCCGACATCTCCAACCCATTTGTGGAGTTGTCCAGGGGTGGGCTTCTTCGGTGGCTGGCTGTCGAGTTGTTGTAATTGCGCGACAAAGAAGTCGTAGAGCTCGAGGGAATACCATTGCCGATCCTCTTCGTGTGCTTCGGTGATCAGGTATGCGTGCATGCGGCTGATCACGTCCCGGAGGTCCTGCTCTAACTGAAAGGGGTCGTCGATCGCCAGAGAGTCTTCCATGGGCGAATCGATCATGCGTACTACATCATTCGGAGGGTGAATGTTGGACGACAGGTCTATGTGTGACTGGAAGCAGCGCCGAAGAGTTATAAAAGCTTCTGTCATGTCATGTATGCCGTATGTATCGACAAGAGTCTCCATGAAGTCATCGACTCTGTACAAGAGATTGATATGTTGTATCATTGCTGTAGCTTGCCGTCGATCCAAGTGTGACCCTGTCATTGAATTGCAGACATGAACAGTGATACATGTGAAATCCAACCAGGCTGCTTGAGATTTGCGGTGTAAGTGGCGAGGGAGGCACTCGTCGAAATGTCGTAGCATTGGAAGGTATAGGTCGGTACTAGTGACAGCATAGTCAAGCTCGCGGTCTGAAAGGCAGTCGAAGGTAGGGAGAGTCCTGCAGACGTGGTAGGTTTTGATGTGTCTGCTGGATCTAACAGTTTTTTGCGTAGCCATGGATGGCGGGTCGAAGTTGTATTAGGTGTTGTCGCTGGTGAGCATGAAATTGAGAGTTGGCGAGTACATGTAAGGTTGTGTATCTTGGCCTTGCCAATTCACATGCATGCCTCCTGCCTCCTGACCCGTTCACGTCAGCTAAGGCATCTCACCTGACCCTGCGAATAAGCACATGCTCGACCTGTCAACATTCACGAGCAATTTGAGTATGATTTTGGCCATGTTCAACTGAGCTTTCAGCGCATCAAGAACGTTCAGCCGCCCTCACAGCCGCCCTAGCCAGCTTTTGACTATACGATCGTATCTTCGAATGAGACCGGCCTGTCCTTACCCGAGGTTATTATTACCGTGTAACGAGTGAGAACACAATCCAACACTGGACACATTCGGTGACACAGATTTACAACGAACACTGCGCGCTGGAGAAGTAGTATTGGTGGATTGCGGCTCAGAACTGGCCGTTCGGGCTTCGTTCGCTATTCGAGTGCTTTAGCATCTATTTTGCCGTACTCATACATGTACACATTACCACATCCTCTTAGTCAGTGTTCATCTTGTCGTCGTTGTCCTTGTCCTTTTTCTGCTCGCTTGAGCTACCTGCCGCCGATCCATCAGCATCAAGCAGCGGCTGAGACTCGCTAGCTTCGGGCACACTGTCCAGCGCAGTCTTGCCCTCGACGTCTTCCTGTGTCTTACGCTCCCGTTCCTGTCTTGCCTTGTCCTCCTCCAACGACATGCGCAGCGCGAGGGCAAGTTCCGGGTCTACAGACGGGTCGATGCCGAACTCGAAGTCATCACCGCCCTCCGCGCCACCAGCTCCTCCACCGTTGGTAGGCACGCTACCGCCTTCACCAGCCAGAATTGGGCTCGCAACGATGCTGTCGCTGAGGAGATTGGGTCCGGGTGGAACGACCTCAAGATGTGAACCCTCGCCGCCCTTGACTGCCTCGTTGAATGCCTGGAGCTTCTCAAGGTTCTCGTCTGTAAGATCACCGAAAGCCACGATGTCAATGCTTGTGTTGTTCTTCTTCATCTTTTTGGCGAGCTTGGTAAGGGTGGATGAGGAATCGGAGAGTGGAGAGCAGGTGAAGACGATGATGCGCTGGCGTTGGGATTTGTTTTGGCGGTGTTTGAGGGCGAGCTTGAGATCTAATGTTAGTAACCATCTTCCAGATCATGAGGCGACTGCAATGCTTACCGATGCGATCATGATGCCGGTGTAAAGGTGGCTCTGTCCGCCGATCTTGGTTCTGTGTAGACCATCCAAGATCTTTCCCGGGTTTGTAGTGAGAGTAGTGAGGACTTCAGGGCCGGAGCCTCCCATGCTCATGAGGCCAACGCTTGATTCGGGGTTTGCTTGGGTCTTGCTGTGGAAGATGAGGTTGGCGGCATCGGTTTGCGCCTCCCAGCGTGAAGGAACGTAATCACCGTTACGAGAAGACTCCGAGTTGTCAACGCTGTGACGTTGGTTAGCATTTTATCCTGGTATTCGCAGTCCATCAAGCCATGCTTGATCACACGCAAGTACATACACAATCATAGTCGCCTCGAGAACCATCTTGGCGGTGTTGTGAGAGGTGTGAGTGCTTTGGAGATTGGGCGCGTGCCGGACTGATTCGGTGGTATGCTGTGGCTGAGATTGTGAGGTAGTCGAGAGGTGATGCAGATGTTGGTGTTCGTGTAAGGTATGACGGGTTGTCGATAGATAGCTCAGTCGTCGTGCTGTTGCGGCTCAGTGCTGCTGGTGCTTCCAGCGGCTGTTTCCGCGGGTCGAAGTCGGTGACGCCAGAAGGTGAGCTGGATTTGGCTGTTTGTTTTGGACCGCTTCCCAATCCGTCGCGATATATTAACTTACAAACAATTGCACCATAACTCGCCCGCCGCAGATAAGACATAACAGCACCCTCGAAGCGCTCTGTAAAACACCCGCGACAACGACACACCTCGAACGAAATGCCTCCACGAAAGCAAAAACAGATCGCGTCGGCCAGCGCGTCCACCTCATCCAACGAACTCATCCCATCTTTCCCTGCGCCGTCTGCCATGCTTCCAACAAAGACTGGCGAGGAAGACACACACACCCCCGAGCGAAGCCCTGCAAAACGCAGCGCGATGACTATCACCGAGGCACAGAAGCAGGCGCTCATGGACAATCTGCAGCTAGAAGGTATGGCTCTACAGGATCGCTCGCGACTGGAATCAATCTGACGCGTGCATAGTGACCGAACGCGCGCGAAAACTTCGTGCTCAATACGCATTGCAAGCGCAAGGACTACGCGCGAGACTTGAGATGCGCGTGAACCGAATCCCGCAAGCCCTGCGGAAGCGCAACATGCAAGATCTGTTGGACGACTACGCGGAGAAGGCAAAGCCTAGGCCTGCGGCAATCATGCCGGTCGTTGATAGCCGACAGAGAGCCATTGCGCCATCATCGACTAGGCAGAGTTTAAAGAGGACGAGGTAGGACTACACTCTGCCAGGTGTGCGCGCTCTCGCTAATGATTCACAGCGAACATTTCGGCACAGACGATAAAGAGAACGCATATGTCCAAGGCGAGATCCCCAATCCCAAGAAGCGCACAAAGACGGCCACAGCAGCACCAACAACGACCACGAAAACAGCGTCTCGCAAACCCGCTCCCACTACAGTCCTTTCACCTAAATCCAACAACTCGCACGCTTTACCGAGATCGCCCATCAAATCAACAACCATAGAGAAGCTGTCGTCATTCGCTTCTTCACGTCCAGCAAGCCCGATGAAGCCCACAGTTTCCTCCTCTATGACCAGATCTCCCAACCCTTCATCTCGTACACAAAGCAGACAGACGAAGCGGCCGGCAACAGCGCGAAGCGCGCCACTCACAAGCGAACGCCGAGAGAGCGACGGAAGCTCGACCAGCGCAGGGACTACCATTGTCTCAAAGGCTGGTGCGAAAAAAACAGCACCCACGCGCAAAGCACCAACGGCAAAGGCTCCAGCAGCCACAACCAAGCGAGCACCAACAACGAAAAAGGAGCCTGCCGCGCCTCCAGTAGGTGGGAGAACCTTGCGGAAGAGGGCTTGAATTTGACTACAGGCGAATGTGATGCCTTTAATAATGATCAACGAACGAACACTGCTTATCTTATCTCATCAGTCCAACGACTACCTATGCCCCTCCTTCCCGTTGATGGTCATCACATGCGCCACCATCATTCCAAAGCTTTCAAGTGTCGAACTTGTCAAGTTTGCTTTGACCAGCTCGGGATTGGTTGCTGTCGCGGAGAGTCCATTCGCAGAACAGCCTCTACCTGTATTGACTTCTGACTTCCCTCCCTCCCTATACGTCCGCAATTTCGCATCCACATACACTGGTCAGATATGTTGAGCTCTCTGTCTTTCAGCAGCTCGAGTGGCGGAGTGTTGGCGGGTGCTGTATCTCACCCTTTCTTCCGTCCGCGCGGTCTCTTGATCTTGTCCTCGATATCTCACAGCTCAGACATGCTCCCTATCTACCCTACGTGAAAGAAATTCGACGCGACTCTGGCTTTTGGATATCACTTCGCTACCGCCTCTCGCGAGGGTCTCCAACAGCTACTACTTACACCCCCACCACATTGCCTCTTCTCAAGATGTTCAACTGGCTAAGAAGGAAGAAGTCCGATTCCGGCGATCTCGAGCTCCAGAACACATCACCTCCTAAGATCCGCCAACCCACACACGCTGCTCGCGACGCTCGCATGTCAATCCCAGTCGGAGAGCGCGAGTACTACGAAATCCTCGAAGCACGCAAGCGCGCTGGGGGTGGCCCGTCTAGCATCGGCACAAGCGTCATGAAAGGCAAAGGCAAGGGAAAGGCCAGTTCGCCGTTGGTGTACAATGACGGTGGTGAGTGCTTTCGCGTCCTCCGCCACAAGTCCAGTTCTAATACTTGTAATCACAGGTCTCCCGTCTACCACGGGCTCAGTCACCACGGGCTCGCCCGCATTCTCCGTCACCACCTCGTACACGAGTTCTTATGGCTACGATCCCGACGTGGGAGCGTTCTGGGAATCACCCGCCGGCGTGTACAGGAGACACAGTACAGCGCAGACCGCGTCCACGAATAGCTCAAGAGACGCCGCTGCGAAAGCAAAGGCGAAGGCGAAGGCGAAGCAGTCGGGTACTGCTGATGGAACAGCCTGAATGTCTTACTCAAGCATGAGCATGCAATACGGCGCAATGAGCTTGTTACTCCGCACTCGTCGGTTGTTTTGATACCGGAATAGTTATTCTTGGGCGTTCCGTTATCCATCTAAACTTACATCCCTGACACTGCGAGCGCAAGGATCAGGTACACGAATGGGGTATGCCTGATCTTGCTTCTGGCAACGGCTCAGTAACGCTCTGTCGCCGTCATCGGGGATGTCCCGCTAATCGTTCGCTTATTGTATATAACTAAGGCGCTGCTTCGATAAAGTGGCTAATGATCAAAAGACGGTGGTGTTGGTATACATCAGCTGTCTAATACTTCCCATCTTCTCCCAAGCCTCCACTACTAAAATCGCGTAATTGCCACACTCCAGTCCTTGCATCCCTGTCTCCAGTATATGGTACCGTAGTCTATGACTCCGATTCAGACCAAGCTGACGTCGAACAACACGTCTTTCGAAGCTCCACTGCAAGCGCAACCCAGAACCTCTCGACCCTCGCCTTTTATGTTCGAGTTACTTGGCCATACCTTTCCCGACTTCTCTGTTGAGTTCTGTTTGGTTGAATGGCGGCATACATGGCATACCAGCAAAGATGTTGATCTATTCAAATCCGTAAACTTCATACTACCGCAGAACGTTTCAAAGGGTTGAATGATTTGAGGTATGCGACGGGCTTGACTAGAATCGGTCATGTGACTGATGCAATGAGTAGGCCCTTTTGCTTACTTGTATGGACTTGCTAGAACTTTGGAAATGTGAGGTTTGGAGGTGCAGACGATGCCCCTTACGTCTAGAGGAGCTTCTACCTGTTAGAGCAGCTGATGCCACACGGATCCTCGATAACGAAATTTGACAGGTCTATTTGCTGGATTCACTGATTCGATGGTCTCCATTTAGTATCTAGTCAGCAAGAGTATCCAACTCCTGAAGGCTGAAGCTTGCGTTGCGTTGACATCATGCATCAGATCATCTCAGAGGTGGGCGAAGTGTCTTCAAGTGCGAGGTAGGAAAATACTCGCAGCGGAGTATGCTCGATACGTTCCAACAGTAATCTGAGTCTAGAGTAACCGAAGTTGATGGAGCTGTTTCCCGTGCTGAACGTACAAGCAACAACTCCTCCTTTGATTCCTACCTCTTCAATTTTTTCGCGCCCTGAAAACAAAAAAACAAACGCCTCTGACAACAACAATCTGGCTCTTGCATCTTTCCCGCCTTTTGGCCATCAGCGTACTGTCTCAGCGCCTCAACTCCCCGCGAAATCAAACACACCTTGAGGTGAAGAACCCCACCAGCGAGATTGCAACAACGTCAAATCTGGGCCGGGGGAATGACGGTGTTAAAGTCATCCACATGGACAGGGGCCTTCTTCGTGCTGAAGTACTCCTTGATTTTCCCCAAGAGACCCTCCTGCCCGTGCTCCTTGAGTTTCTTCTCGAAAAGCCTCTTCGACTGGATTTCCTCCTCGAGGTCTGCACTGACTTCCTCCTTGAGTTTCTCTTTGAAGTCCTTGAACTCCTCAGTCTCCTCGCGTTCCTCCCTGTATTCCTGCTTGAGCTTCATCTTGAGCTCCGCCACCTTCTGGATGGTCTGCAAGAAACTGGTGGCCGGCATCTTGGTCTCGGCCTTCTTGAACTCCTTGAAGGTGTCCTTGCGCATGTCGACGGCGGAGTCAGAGGCGATGGCGGCGGCGGCTTGCTCATTGGCCTTGACGAAGTTTTGCTCGGCCTCCATGAGGGTCTTGATAAGCTGCTTGTTCAGCTGCTTGATGGCCTTGCGGTCACCATTGAGAGCGGCGCGCTGGCTTTTGATCGAGTTCTTGAACTCGACCAGCCAGAGGTTGTAGGCGGCTTGCAGCTCGGCGCTGGCGGCTTTGGGGTCGGAGATGGTCTTGGACTCAGGCTTGGCCGCAGGCTGGACGACCACAGTCTTGACCTCGGGCTGGGCTACAGGCTTGGCTATCACAGGCTTGACCACCATAGACTTGGACTCAGGCTTGGGCGAGGGCTTGACTGCAACGACCTTGGTCACGCGCTTGCCCGACGAGGCTTGGGTACCGGTGACTGACTTCACCTGTCCCTTGGACTCCGCAGACGATTGACCTCGTCCCAAGTAGGCATCTGTGGCAGCTTGACCCGCCTGAAGTTGTCGGATATCCGCCTTGATCACGTCGACTCTGTCTTGGAGGGTGGGGTCGCCTGCCCTTGGTCCGCTGCCGAGTTCTTCGCGCTTCTCGTGGGCGCCAGAGGACGATCCAGCTTCGACGTAGACGTGGTCGGGGAAGTTGCCGGGTACAACTAACTTGCCCTTCACGGAGGTGCGGAAAGCGTCGACTTCGAACTTGGAGAAGGGGTGAGTGCAATACTCAAGGCAGTTGCGGTTGCGCAGAGCCCAGAAGTCGAGACGGAACTTGTCGAGGGGGCCAGAGGTCTTGGTCTCGTAGCCAAGGATGTGAGAGAAGGCCTCGAAGCAGCTGCAGGACTTTGGCTTTGCGATGCGGGAAACTCCAGGGGGGGCCTTGTTGATGTGGTTCTTGAGGTTCTCGGCCTTCTGTTCCTTGTCAGCGATTTCCTTTTCTTCCTTCTCGATGCGAGCCTTTTCTTCCTTGAGCTTGGCGGCGGCGGCCTTCTCCTCTTCCTTGGTCTCCTTCTTCTCTCCGGCGAGCTGAGCGGCGGCGGCCTTCTTCTCCTCCTTAGCAGACTTCTTTTCATCAGCAACCTTCTGGTCAATCTTTTCTTTCTCGATCCTGGCGGCTTCCTTTTCAGCGGCAAGCTTCACTTCAGCGGCAACCTTGTCGGCCTCCTTCTCGGTGGCGAGCTTCTCTTCGGCGAGCTTCTGATCGACCTTTTCCTTCTCGACGCGGGCGACTTTCTTCTCTTCGGCGAGCTTATCGGCAGCAGCCTTCTCGGCTTTCTTGGCCTCCGCCTTCTCGGCGCCGAGCTTTGCATCGGCTTCCTCCTTGACCTTTTCGGCAGCAAGCTTGTCGGCGGCGAGCTTCTCGGCGAGGTCCTTTTCGGTGAGCTTGGCGGCCTCTTCCTCCTTACGCTTCTTCTCGTCAAGCTTGTCTTGGGCGAACTTCTTGATAGTTTCATCGTCAAGGTCCTTGACGACGGGTTTGCCGGTCTTCCCATCCCCCTTGGCCGCTGCCATCCTCTCGGCCTGGGCCTTCATATCCGCCTTTTGTTCCTTGACTATCTGGTCCAGGTCAGCCTGCTTCTTAGCCGCAGAGGCCTCGTCTTCTTTTCCTTGCCTGTGCAGCTCAGCAAGCCTCTCGTCAGCAAGCTTGATCATAGCAGCTTCCTTGTCGTGAACCAATTTTCTGGCTTCGAATTCGTCCCGCTCATCCCTCTGCTCCTGAGTGAGCTTGTTCCATGCATCGAGCTCCGCGTGTTGATCTTTGTCGAAACCTGCAACGATGGTGTCTTGCTTGATTTGGCGCATTTGCTGGGCCTCGGCTAATGCGTGGTGAAAGCTGCTTTCGTAGGACTCTTGTGGATCAAACTTATATCCGAACGGTTGAGGCTTATTCTCATCAGGCTTATCATATTCCGATCGTACCTTGAGAGTGTGATCGGGACCAGAGGATTGTGGGTGTGGGTGCGGGTGGGGTCCCTCAGGACCAGGACCAGCAGACGACGGCGAAGAAGCATCAGATCGCACCTCAAGAGTGTGATCAGAACCAGCAGAGGGGTGCGGGTGGGGTCCCTCAGGACCAGGACCAGCAGGCGAAGGCAGGGAGGCGTCAGATCGCACCTCGAGGGTGTGATCGGAGCCAGGAGAGAGCGGACTAGGAGAGAGCGGACCAGGAGAGAAAGGACCAGAAGAGGGACCAGACGAGAAGAACTCAGGCCCAGCAGGACCCGAGGGAGAGTGACCCGGCGATGGGCCGGGAGAAGACGAAGAGCGCTCCTCGAGCGCGGAGAGCTCCGGGCCAGGGCCGGATGGCGAAGGGCCATCCGGCGAAGGCGAGGGGTGGTTGGCCATGGCGGCGCCAAGTAGCATGGCGCCAACCACGGCGGTGATGGTTCCGGAGAACCGCATTGTGGTGTTGATGACTCTGTGTAAAAGCGGTTAGTAAAGCCTTTAGTGATATCGGAAGGCTTGTATGTGATGTAGTAACTCACTGTAGTCGATGTACTTGTTGATGTCTTTGTTATCTTTCGGGGGGTAGTTGGGAAAGGGAAGAGAGGATCGTAGCGATGGGAGCGCAAGTACATATAGGCCGTCCGCGGAAAGAGCAGCTCAAGTTCTCCGCAATAGATGTTGAGGAATCTTTGCGTGGTGGGTGGTAGCAGCCCCTATCGCTGAGGAGAGATTACCTTGTCATGAAGCTGTTCTGGCTTATTCGAAGCCTAAATCGAGCTCATATGGGTCTACTATGGAGTTGCGGCAAGCGGCGGTGACAGGTGGCGAGTTGCTAGCCATAGAATTAATAGCACGAGTTCCAAAAGGTTCCTTCTGGTGTTATTTTGAAGGCGTGATCTCAACGAAGTCTAGAAGAGATCGGGCATCAGCCATATGACCAGATCATGGGCTCTGCGCGGTCGAGCACGTTAGAACTCAGCATGTCTTGTCCGGTAGCAGCTGGCGTAATCAATATTATCCTCCGGAAGATCCCTGATATCAATGTCAAATGGTATAGCAGCCTCTCAGCGGTAGGGAGCGCGGGAATCCAACATGCCTTGTCTAATAGATGTGAAAAGGGTCATCATCGCTCTGCGAAATACCCACAATATCGATCTCATCTAGCAGAACTTCTCAGCGTCCAAGAGGTAAGAATCAAAGACGCCTTGTCAGGTAGCTGCAGAACTGTCAAGCTTATCCTTCGAGAGATCCTCGCCATTAACCTGGTCTCTCGGCGGTCCAGAGCACGAAAATCCAGCGTGTGCCATCCGGTAGCTGCATGATGGTCAACATCGTCCATCGAGAGATCCTCGAGTAACGTCATCTCTCAGTGGTCCAGGTGGTGAGATCCAAGCTGTGTTGTCTGGTGACAGTTCCAAGCTGGGCATCCCCCACTGAGAGACTTTTCGAATTCCAACTCCATTAGTAAAATAAGTGCGCGCTGGAATTGACCGGAAGGATAACCTTTAGGTCAGCATGTCCCGTGCCGAACAACAAAAAATCCACTCGCAGACAGACAATCAGTTTCATAACACAAAAATTCCGTGTGCGAATTTCTGTAAGCGCAAGCACAGATTTTTGCATTCACTTACTAGGGTAGGTAGTCATTGCCTCGCTCACTCGCTCGCTGATCAAATCGAAGAACGTCCACAAAAGCTTCCGCTGCCGTTCAGCCTCGAACGAACCAAACAACCAAGCAGAGAACACGACAGTCCAGCAAGCAAATAATCACATGCCACTCCTTCCTCTGACACACATCTCTCCCCTCTCGCAAACTCGCTACAAAGTCAACGCAGCAGGCACGGCCCCAAAAGAGCTATCGCCCTGACCATCGGGCCGGTCCTCCGGCTTCCAAGTTCCATTGAGCATGGGGCACAACCTGTGAAAGTCGTCGAAGTCAGCATCAAACTCTTTTTCGACGTTCGTTATTTGTGGAATAGTGGTAACAGGTGTTACAAGGCACTCGCGGATGGATACCTGAAAGGGCGAGAGCTCGCGGTGTTGAAAGCGCGAGCAAGCTCGAACGTAAGAGAAATTATTGCTGATTGCAGCTGTGTCGGTGTTGGAAAGCATGTGCAAGCATGGGCTGAGTTGCCGTGAATGCATGCACATGCATGACCGAGTAACGGCGAGCTCCTTGAACGATGCGATTTGGATGTTGAAGTTCCAATCATAAGTCCAAGCGTCCCATGGTGAAGGCGCCGCCAGCAGGGACAGATCGAGCAGGCTTGGCTCTGGTAGTCTTAACAACGCCACTCGGGACAGACGCGTTAGGACCACCAGCTTGCCCCTTCCTGCTGGGTCTTGCCTTTTTCTCTTTTTCAGGTCCGAAATCCGGAACCTCACACGTGCAAACGAATTTGGGGGAGGGTACTGACTTTCGGTTGGTTTTGATGTGGCCGACCTGACCGCAGTTGGCACACTTGCGGGCAGTGCCATCCTTGCTGCGACCTTTGCCAGGTTTCGAAGCGTTCGGAGCCGGTGCAGGCGCAGGGCCAGCGGCTTCAGACATGCTAGGCGACGATGGTCCTGGGCCGGGCGATGCTGCGGCCGCTGGACTACCTGCAGCCGAGGCGTTAGCCATGTTCCGCGCCTTGAGACGCTCGCGATGCAAGCGGCGTTCTTGGTTACGTTCAAGGCGGGCAAGTTCTTCGCGGATCTTCTGCTGGGCAAGCGCGTCAAGTTCACTGTCTCCCGTGGGAATGAGAGTGCTGTGGCTGTTTATGTGTTAGTTTCTGCAGAGCAGGTAGAGGGACAGGGAATACTGACTTCATTCGTGCAAGCGTGCGCACCTTCGCCCTCTTACGGTACAACTTAATGACCTTGGGGTTGTCGATGCGGACGGGAGTCTCCTCCCAGTTGCCGAACATGTCGCGTGTCTTGCGCTTGATGATCATGACCTCCTCGCTGCGGTCGACACTGTGCTTGCTAAACTGACTGGCGGAATCGTCAAACCCTGCAGGCGTGCCGAAGCTGGTGCGTGGAGTGCCACCACGTCCAACAACGCTCTCGGGCTCGTCGATGTCCATCTCCACATCGGAACCCTCGATGTCGTTGGAAAGACTCTCTTTCTGTCTGTTCCACGTCTCGGTGATGTCGCGGTCGTACTTCAACTGCTGAGTGGCAACGTTGTACTTGTGACCGGATTGCTGTTGCTTTTCCTTGGTCTGCATCTTCTCCGCGACACTCTCACCTCTGGGCGTGTAGCCACCCTTCATGTTCGTCTTGAGCATAGAGAAGGCCTCGCCACGACCTGTAGGATCACCTTCACCGTGCACCTTGAGCATGGCCTTGCCTTGGCAAGCCTGGATGAAGTTCTTGGTTGTGCGCCATGGAGCCAACATCTTCTCGATGTTCTCCTCGTCTTCGGCCTCGTCGTCTTCCTTCGCATCCTTGCTGTCCTGGATGCCCAAGTCTGCAAGATGTTGGACGCCGACTTGCATGGTGTCGAGTAAGCATACGTCCTCAGGTTTTATCCAAGCACGGATGGTCTCGGCATCAGGCACAGCCTGGCCAGGCATGGGAACCCAGTATCCATCATCGTCAGAGTTTTTGGCTTTCTTCTCGTACTTCATGAACTCACGCATCTTGCTGCGTGTTTGTGGAATGTCCGATCCAGGGATATGCTTCATCAATACCCTGTTGGTAAGAGAGATACCACGTCTGGAAGGATCCAGAGTTTTGGCGTAGATGCGGAAGCTGATACCGCGGAGTCGCCTCTTTGCAGCGTCGGTGACCTTTCTCGAGTGCTCGCCAGGGACCTCGGAGATGGGGAACTGCTGGCCAACAGCATGCAAGTTTTCCACGTTTCGCAGGTACATGCGATTCCCGTTCTCCCAAGTATGGCTGATTGACAGGATGAAGTCGGTGGGTTTAGCCTTGTGCTGAAAGACTGGGGCTCGATAGAGACCGTTTTGGATCGTCGGAACAGTTTCTCCGCCGTCAACGTGGCCAAAGTTCGAGAAAGGGCTCTTATCCTGGTTAAGGAGCACATGGGTCTCCCCGATGTCTCGCTTGGGTCGCTCTTGATCGTCCGCGTCGCGCTTGCGATAGAAGTTGATCAGGCGGTTGCCCATTCCGAAGTTCGAAAGCATTGTTGGTACCTCCTCGGAATATTCCAAAAGTAAAATGTTTGCATTGTCACCGAACGAGAGATCTTCTGCTTTGGCGAAGAGGTCCTTAGCCTCACGCCCGCGAACATGCTTCCGCTTCTGGTGCTTGGGCTTCTGGAACCTGTAGGTACGGCCAGCATTCTCGTGAAGGACGAGGGGTTGACGATGGAACGCCCGCTTCTCCTTGCTGTCCATGGCGACCCTGTAGAACGGCCATTGCAGTTTGATTGCCGGTAGAGCATGCTCGGTGGCCATGCTACCCAGAGTGCTGCGGATCTTGTGTTGGTGGTTCTCCTTCAGGAGATCGTATGCTGCATCATTGGAGATGTCATAACGTTTAACAAGGTCTCGGCCGAGCGCGGCATCGCGCGTGTTGTCACTAGGAACCTGCCTTGCCGGACGCTTGATTTGAGGGACGACTTCATCGATGAGTAAGTAGGGGTCGTTCATGTCGAGGGTGACGTTGCGGGCGACTCTGGCAGACGCTGCCTCGGGCTCCTCGAAGCGGAGGTATGGGTCTTGTATGGCCAGTGAGGCGTCCATGTCTAGTACGTTTGTCTTGCGCCTCTTTTGCGGACGAAGACGTTCCTCTTGCTCGTACGTTCCTTCCTCGTCATGATCACCAGCCTCCGAGTCAGTTGCGCTGCTCGGGATGTCCCAGTTCTCGCAGACGATGGCCAGGTCCTGCATTGACACCCCTCCAATGACCTCCGACTCGTCGATTTCGCTCAGAGCCAGATCTTCATCACTCTCATCGTTTGCAGCGACGCCATGATCACAGCTGATGAGTTCACGACCAGCATGTGCATCGTGGGCAGTCTTGCCGGTGACTGTCGCGGTCTTGAAGCTCTTTTCTTGATCAGCCACCACTTCGAGCGCCAGCTTAGTAGGCTGAACAGGTTTCGGCGGCTTGGGAGGGAGCTTGCCCCGGTATGTGCCCGGTAGCGGCCTAAACAGCTGTGTGAACTTGGGAACCTCGTCGGCCTCCCAACTAGGGAACCACCTGCGATGCTCGTCCTTGTCCTTGTCTGCAAAGCCGCCCCATCCGACGTTCTCACCAGCGGCGTGCTGTCTTGAGATCTTGAAAAGCTCTCTCTGCATGAGGGTGATTTCATCGACTTCTTCCTCTTCTTCTTCCTCATCGTCGTGCATGCTTGAAGCGGCAGGGGACAGGGCGTCGTCTGCAGCGAGATCAGGCGGGCTCATGGAAGACGGGCTGGCATGGAACTGTGAGCCTGGAGCCTGACCAGCACCAAGGGTGGGTAGTGCTAGTCCACTGCTAGCCTTCCCAGGAAGAGCCAGACCTCCCGACCGTTGCTGTTGCGGCTGCTGGTGCTGTGCTACGAGACTCGGTTTGCGTTCTTGCACAGGCGAGCTAGACAGCTGCTCGCCGAAAAGGTCGTTATCCTCATCGCCGTCGCCGAATAACCCTCCATCGTCATCCTCGTTATGGAAACCATTCAAGCCATTAGCGTCGGCCGCGGCCGCATCGTCCTCCATCAGCGCGCCGTTCAGCTGCGCAGTGAAATCCGCATCAGCGTCGTCGCCACCGGTGGCTCCTGCATCAGGATGTGTGGTCGCCTCTTCCTCCTCGGGCAAGTCATCGTCACTCATGTCCTCGTAATCCACCGCATTCTCGTCCTTCTCGCCGGGATCCAGCTCGTAGTTTGAGGCATCTCCCTCGCCAACGCCGGCACCGGTGCCGCCGATGTTCAGAAAGCGCGCGATTTGGTCATCCTCGTCCATAACGTGGTCGTCCTCAGTTGAGTGTGGCATTTCGGATGTTTCGTAATTTGCGACTGGAACAGTTCTGCTATGAGCAGGTGGTATTTGTCGATTGGTAGCGACGAGGGGTTGTGGTGCGCTCAAGAGCCGGCGCGCGCTCCCTCGCTCAAGGCAGCAAGCCTTCACTGATCATTCGCGAAGTGTCGCGCGCGCAGCGAATGTGACGCGGGCGGATGTCGTGGACGGAGTGCGGTGGCGGCGCAGGGATGAAGACACTTGTCGGACTCCAGTGTCTATTGGATGGTGCTCGTCGAGGCGAATAAGTGTGTATGGGCGTATTAATGGTTGTGCTGCAGTTGATGCTCAGCGTGCGTCGTCAAGCTAAGTCGCAAGCCGCAGTAGCGATCGGAACCCATCAGCTTTGCGGGGATCCCGGCTCCCGGCTCCCGTTATCCCGCTCCCGTTGGCCGGTTGCGGTCTGCTCGTGTTTAGGGTTAGGGTTGGTGTTACTGCTCGTTCTTATCATCCGTGATTATTCAGTAACATTACGATCTCAATATATAGAAATGTGACCAACTGATTACTAAGATCATAGAGTCACATTCCTTTGTTAACCTTACTTGGGTGTGGGTGCCTTCCTGTTTGACGTACCATACTTTGGCATTCCTCCATTGCCCTTGCTTGAGTGTCATGCTTTGAATAAATAAATGTAACACGACATCAGATAGTTGTATTTCAGAGGCAAAGTAAAGACTTGGGTACTGGCCCACATGCTACTCATCACTTGTTCAATATTCAACAAGACCTTTCCTAGGATGAACCACGTGAGAATCCCAGCATCATTGCAAAGCATGTGCAATAGTCTCTGACTAAAGTCCATATTCCATCAATTACACAATATATACACTTCTTGCTTCGTATGGAAAGATCTACAACATGCGCCAAACAACTGCCCATCATCCTCCATTCAACATCACCTCCACTGAGCACATCTAAAATCCGAATGGGTTCTGAGGAGCTTTGAAACTTGTCAGCATCGATCACGTGAAATGTTATCCATCGAAAGCACTTACTAGCACGACTGAGTTCCGCCCGCCCCGTCTTCTGCGGAACCAACTTCGGCACTGGCGGCTGCACGCCGAACCTGACCGGCGGCGGAGGGCCGGTCTTTTGCGGGATCAGAGGAGCCATTGGTCCCAGGACACCACCGGTCTGCTGGGGAGGAAGCTGAGGAGGAGCCTGACCGAAAGCTCCGTTCATGACTCCTGTAGGCTGGGTTTGTTGGAAAGTGGGTTGCTGCTGTTGGAATGCCGGTTGTTGCTGGAAACCTGTAGGCTGAGGAGCAAACGAATTCACAAGACCGGAAGGAGTAGGCTGGAAGGATTGGCGAGGTGGGTCGGCGAAGGGAGAACCGGCTTGCTGCATTTGGTAGCCTTGCATCTGTGGCTGGCCAAACTGCGACTGGCCGAATTGCGACTGCGGCTGGAAGCCAGTAGGCTGGGGTTGCATAGACGTGTACTGTTGAGGCATCGGCGGCATTGGGGGCATCGCGCCATTTTGCTGCTGTTGTGGGTAGCCACCGTAGCCAGTAGGTTGCTGGTATTGCTGCTGGTATTGCTGCTGCATCTGCAGCTCTTGCAGGCTTTGACCAGGTGGAGCCACCTGAGCTTGCTGAAATCCGGTTTGCATTGGCTGTTGCACGCCAGTATACTGAGGATGAAGAGGAGGAGGCGGGAACGCAGACTGCTGGGGGTTGAATCCAGGTGCAGATGCTGCCCGTGGGGGTGGTGGCATGGGAATACCGGGACCCATACCTTGCTGCATGGGAGGCGCAGGTCTTTGGTAGCCGGTCTGTTGAGGCCTCAGGGCAGCGATCTTGTCGAAGATGGCCTGGTCAGCGCCCTGTTGTTGCTGCTGAGGCGACTGAGTGGGCTCTGCGGGAGCGGGGGGAGCGACAGCAGGTGCAGGTGATGCGCCGGTGGGGGCGGGCTGGAGAGGTAAGGCAAGCAGGGACAGGTCGTCGTTGAGCCTAGGCTGCGGTTTGGGTGGTTCGGCAACTGCTGGTGCTGGCGCAGCGGCTGGTGCGGCGGCTGGAGTCTCTGTTTTGGAAGGCTTCACATCCCAAGCATCGTCTTCGAAACCGCCCGTCGGGTTTCGTGCAGGCGCAGACGCAAGTGGGGTCGCCTTGGCCTCGGACGATGCATCCTTCGGCTTGAAGGCATCTTCATCCACGACGTCGTTTGTCTGCACAGCAGGAGCTGGCCTGCCTTTGCGGGTGTTGTTCCTGAGTACGCCATCGGGGCCAGAAAAGAGACCCCCAGGTGCTGACTCGCCCTTGTCGTCTCCACTCTTGTTCCGTTCGTACTTGTTGTCGAGGAACTTCATCACGCGGAGGATGTCGCCTTCTTTCAAACCGAGAGTTCGCAGTAACTTCTCGTTGACATCCGGCAAGATCTCTGGGCTCATCTCATCGCGTGCGAAAGCTCCAGCATAGCGCTCACAAATCTGAGGGTTGACGCCGCATCCGAGGAAGAAGTCGAACCAATCGTGCTGGTCTTTCTGTACAGTAGCTCCGGCTCCGGAGACGCTTCGAGATTGCGGGCTCTTTCCTTTCAGCGTTGATCGTCGTTTGATATCACTCAACGGCTTGTCATCGTCCAGGGATAGACCAGTCTCTGCTTCAACGTACTCCAGGTCTTCAACAGCCATCTTCGTCACGGGAACTGCAATCTTGACGCCGTTTTGCTTGTGCAGATGGATTTTGCCATCACGAAGACCAATGAACTCTGCTTCGACCTTGAATGTTCCCGATCGATCAGTCCATGTGCGCACACGATCCTGCTTAGGCTTGGTTTTCGTTGCTTCTTTGGCTCGCCTCTCTTCCCTCTTTGCATCGCCAAGAAGGCTGCTGGCACGCTCCGGCAGGTCAAGACCGAGGCCGTCTTTGGGGGCTTTAGGCCTGTCTCTTCTGGCAGCGTCGCGGGCAAGGCGCTGTTCTTCCAGCCTGTTTTGTTCGACCGTGCTGCGAGCTGACTCGAGGCCGGAGATCGTTTCCCGCTCCATATTGCCGGTGACCTCGACGTACGAGGATGGAACCACACCTTCTTTGCCGTTCTTCAATCGTCTGACCATCCACCACTCGCTACTCTTCGTGTCATCCAGAACAATGACCTCGTCACCGATAGCCACGGTAACCTCGTCCAGTCCTTGCGCCAAAAACTCGTAAACCATGTGGCCCTTCTTCCTTCCAGAGCCGTTCGATCCTGCACTCGCAGCCAAAACTTCCTTTAGACCCTCGCCTCTGACTGCACCCGCTAGCTCACCCAGCGAGGCAACGATCTCCTTGGCTGTGTCTTTTGCGCCTGCATGGAAATCGACACTTTTACTCGGCCGTACAAGCTCTACGAAGACGTGCTTGCCTTCGATGCTGTAGTGAGTGAGCTTGTCCGCGGTCCACTCTTGACTCGGTCCGTCCTTGGTCTTCTCCGGGCTGATCATGATCATTCCTCGGCCAACATTGATACCCAGTGTGGTTGGCATTTTCTTGTTTCTGCCCATAGCTGAGACCATCTCGTGGACGTTGTAAAGGTGGTATCCGCCAGGAGAGCGCAGGCCAGGGTCCTCTTCCGGGGGGTAGCCTTGGGAAATGGAACGGTGAGGCAATGAGGTTTTAACACCTATCCTCGGTTCGGGGGAGCGAGCAGGAGGAGGAGAGTCGTATCGCTGCATGGGAGGAGAGGTATACCGGGGTTCTGGAGGTGACATGGGTGCTTCAGATCTGGGCCGTGTTGGCATAGGTGGCGCAGGCTCTTCATCGCTTTCCTCAGGTGTATACTGCTGCGGCGCCACCATGGGTGGTGGTGGTGCGGCGAGTTGTCTTTCCCTTATGGGAGCTGGCTCCGCGCTAGCACCACCAGTCCTCTGCGCAATAATGCCAGCCAAAGCGGCGGCCGGGTTTCCAGAGGGTGGCTCGTAATCTGCCTCACCAGGAAGAGGCTTGTCAAGGTTCAGCTCTGGTCTAGCAGGCATGGGCGGTGCAGCAGGTTCAGGCGGCGGCGCGGCTGCTGCTGGGGCGCTTGACCCGACCTCGATGTAAATCGCCGGAGCAAACCCATATTCGCCATTGCTGCCCACGAGTGTCCAGTCGGGATCGCTGGTATCGTAAACGTCTAGCTGTGTGTCCTCTGTAAAGCTAAGCTCTTCATCGGTCTGCTTTGTATAATCGTAGAGAGCCTTGGCGGAGTATATGGGAGTTGCCTCCTCGATGTAGTTGCTGGGAATCAGACCCTCGGGCTCGTCGTCGTCGTCGGACGCGGCCTTTTTCTTTGCCTTCCACCAGTCATCATCGGTGCTCTTCTCCAGGACAAACAGCAGGTCTCCGTCGCTGATTTGCAGCTCCTCGTCGGACTGAGGGGCATAGTCGTAGAGCGCGCGGTAGACACCTAGGAAGACCATGGCGGGAGCGAATGTTTTGGAGACAAACGGCGTGGTGCGATTACAGGACAGAGCCAAGTCTCATTAATCAAGGACGCGATGATGCAAGCACGGTTGGCAACGTGGTCGCGGCGAAGTTGCTTCAGGAGGCAGTCCAAGCGGGCTCGCTCAATGGCGTCGGTGGGCCAGGACACGCGATATGAGGAGAGAGGAAGCGCAACACGTGATGTCGCGAGGCAGATTGGGCGGGTGTAAGTGAATGGTCAGGGTGCGGTGGTGAGTGGCGCAGTATGTATGAATGCAGCAGCAGCAGTGAGGTCTTGTGCTTCCTGCTTCTTGTCTTGGGCTTGGGCTCCGGCTGGCGGGCTGGCTCCGAGGCCCCGTCATCATCGGCCTTCCAGCCTCATCTCGTCTCGTCAACGCCATCTCCATAACGTCTCCACATCCTTCAATGCACTGTTCACCGCATGGTCGACTCTTTTTCTTCTGGCCGCATCAGCATATCCAGAGGGGTAGAAGACCTCGTTGATAAATGCTCTCTCAGTACATCTTCTGAAGTGGCAAGTTGGTCATCTTCATGAACGGACAAAAATCTGGCATCAATCAGGCTGTTGGACACAGGGGCTACTTCGACCTTTGATTTCTTCAAGTTTCGGATCCAAGACCATGGGGAGATGCGTCGATCGCTGGTACTACACACCCCAATTCATACCAACGTCCGTTGACACAGTCGGAAGTATGGTGCCTATACGGTGGTATCAGCAACCTCCGTATATCTCTTCATGCTCTGTGCCAGTGAAAGAGCTATCTCGAGATACTGGTATCTCACTGGATCAAACCTCGCCATGCGTGGTATCAGCAGCTCTGGTAAAGCATGAAATCACTACCTAAGTGCCAGTGAGATTGTCTGCTCAATACAAAGCTGGTATGTACGGAGGTACGAAACGAAAAGTCTTCTCACATTCAGCAGTATCTCGGGGGCGCCCGCCGATTTCGTTGAAAGACTCAAGAAAAATAGAAAAGAGACGACCCGATCAACGGCAAATCGAAAAATAAATGGCGGCAATTGCTCTTGTCTGGCGACCTAAGGTCGGATGATTTGCCTCGACCTCAACTGCTCAGCCTATTTGAGCGCAAGCTCCGTCATACTGACAACGAGGAAACCAAAAGCCCAGTAAATCCGGCATCTTACCATTCATTTCCGCTCTGCATCTTGGTGTTAGCGCTCAGGCTGACATTACAAGTGGCAACACTCACGACTTACATTTGGCAGTCTTCTGTGTCGGCTTGTTCGCATTCTTAGGTTTCTTCTCTGGTGGCTCTTCGTTGTCTGGATTAAAGTCAGCATGTTTCAAAATAAAAACCTTCAAATCCTTCTCCGGCCGCGGATGATGGGGTCCATGTCCATCTTCGTCGTCGTCGTCGTCGCTGCTGTTGCCAGAATCGCCCTCATCGTCGGGAGGGAGAAAGTCTTCTGGACAAAAATCAGGGAGAGAAACCCAAGGTACCTGCTCAGGGTGATCGTCATGGTCCTCATCCGGCGGAGGAAGCCAAAGTCGTCTCATCCTCCTTGTTTTGCCCTTCCACCGCACTCAACCTTCTGCAATCAACTTCTCAACCGCCCAATCAAACTCCCCTGCTTGAACGACTTCATGGCCTTTCTCATTGCGGACCTTCAGTAACTTGACTAACGATCTTCTCAGGTTACTCAGCACAACGTCAAAGAGCTGGTTCCTACCGCTGTATCCTTTCAGTGCATTCACGATCAAGACCTTTAGCGTTAGCCTCCGACGGCGATCCTTGCGTCCGTTTTGACTCCAGGCCGATTCGCTGCCGTCGCTTGAACGATCATCATTATCGGCATGATCGCCATGATTGTTGTTCTCGTCGACAGCGTTCCTGGAGTCGCCAGGATTCTTAGCTGCGTTGGTGTCAATTGCTCCGCCAGAGCTCCCGAGTCCGTCGGAGTCGCCAGCATCGTCAGCTTCGCCAAAGTTCCAAGGCTCGTCATAGTCGCCAGCATCCCCATCGTCATCGTCATCGTCATCGTCAGAGCCCTTAGGGTCGCCGGGATCGTCGCTGTCGGAATCAGCATCGAAGGAATCCGGGGTCGGCGCTTCGTCAGTTTGTTGCACAGACTGATCGATGAGGCGGTCGTCCGGCGGATCCTGAGCTTTCGCCTTCTTCGCCTGATGATCAGAGGGCGAATCCATACCAGCATCGGAAGCAGTTCTTTTGGCATCCTCGGCGGCCGCCTTCTTCGCCTGTCTCTTCTCCCTGGCGTCCTTCTTGAGAGCACACTCATTGTCCGGTCCGTTCGGCATCACACCCTCACGAGTACCTATCCCCCAATGTTTGGCCTTTGGGACAAAATCATCGGAATCAGATGCTGGATTGGTCTGGCTCTTGGGAGCTTCCGATGAGCTCTGTTTCCTGAGTCCGGACGAGCGAGTAAAGTGTTTCAGGGGTGTTTGTGCTTCGGAATGAGATCTGGTCAGACGGCGTGTGGTGGCGTTCGTCGGTGTCGTCGGAACTTGTGTAGAAGAAGCCCGTGGCCTTGCTTGGCTAGAGCCCTGATCATTTGGCGTCGACTGCCGTGACGGCGATGGTCGTCGTCGCGGTGACGGTAGCGGTGGCGGGGCCATGGGTCCAGCTGCGTTGGCGGTGGCAACACGGGCGATATTATCACCCGGGGCCGGAGTTCGAGCAGTCGTCTTGGTTTCCTGCTTTGCTGAAGGTTTCGAGACAGCAGGCTTTTTTGTTGACTTTGACGAATTAGCGCGGCCTTTCTTCTGTTGCTTCGATTCGCTAGTAGATCCGGCTACAGATCCATCAGATCCCTCCTCATCTGTTTCCCTCCTACCTGCCGCTTTGAGGTCTGCTATCAATTGAGCTAATGCTGCTGCGTCCTGGTCTGCTTTGGTCTTGATCGCCTGTTCCTTCTGCTTCGCTATCTGTCTCGAGCCTTCAGCTGCATGCCGATTTTCGGGCTTTGGAGCAGACGAGTGAGCTTTCTGTTGTATCTTCAAACGGAAATCCTCCAGCAACACAATCTTCCCTGGCTTTGCAGTGGAACCTACACCGGCTCCAGAGTGCGACTGCTTGACACCCTGTCTCGGAGTTTCAGTATTGGTCTTGGTCGTTCCAAATGGCTTGGTCGAGGCTACTGGTGGTGCATTGCGATTGCTACCCTCACGCTGCGAACCAGCTGGGGGCAGAGTTGGGACTTTGGTCTCGGTCGTGGTCGTCTGAGTCTGCTCGATCGAGGGTATTGGTCGTGCATCGGCATTGGCGCCTCCTTCTTGCATGCCCTCATTACGATTCGTTTGGCCTACGCGACCATTGCCAGGGTTAGGAACACCAGGCGCTTCGCCAGTAGACCTACTCGGTGCATTGGATCCACCAGAATCACCTTGCGCGCTCCGGTTCGCACTAGCTGCCCTAGTAGCCAAGTACACCTCTTGCATAAGACGCAACAAGCGACGGCCCTCTTCAGGCGACTGTTCCGCGAACCGCCTAGTCAAGTAAGCAATGTTTTCAGCGTCAGACGCTGCCTCATCCGATACGATGGGGCGGACGCTGACGGGGATCCTCTGATTCGTGCCAGACTCTACGTTGCCGGGATCGCGTAGGTGGACGTCGATACTGGCGATTGAGGCGAGAGCGTGGGGGGCGTTTTCCAGACGTCGGATGGCGTCCAAGATCTCGTCGTAGTGGCGGCGGCTCATTGGCGCTGGAGGCGACGGAGGGTTGCTTGGAGGGGGAGGGGGTCTCGCGTCGTTTGGATTGTTTGGGTCGTTACCGGCCATTGTGTCTAAATGGGTGGGAAGTGTTATGGGGAAAATGAGATCGAGAAAGTTGGTGAGTACAGATCAGACGAGATGATTGAGTTGAACAGGGCTTCCATCGACGCCATCAACTCACTTTTATGACCATCTAACATTGAGCCCAGCAGAAAAGAAGAGGCACGAACTCTTTCAGACGCTATGCAAGGAAGAAAGCGTCCTCACGCATGTATGCATGCAAGTCTCGCCCAAACAATCCCAACCAACTTTTTGTCCCAGCAGCACCCTCATCAAAGGCATCCCATTAAACAAGCAAGTCCGTCTCAGTAAGTATACCTGAACCCCTCCACCCCCTCAAGCACCTTCTTCCCAGCGCTTTGTTGTCGATTAGCAAACCAAAACCACCCCGAAAACACCCCCACGAACGCAACAATCAGCAAATGGCTCCCAATCGACACCCAAACCGCAGTCGCATACGCCGGCGCCTCCTGCTGCCTCACAATGAAACTGCCCGCAATCCCGCCCGCGCCATTGAAAGCAGCAACCGTAGCCGCGGTGAAAGCGCGCTTCCACTGGCCCGCAATGTTGCTAGTCTGGTACGCGCTCAAAGCCGCCCAGTTGGAAATGTACGCCCCCGTGGCGAGGAAAGTGCCGATGTAGCGGGCGGTGACGTTGGAAGCGAAGCCGAGCATGCAGAATCCCACGATCAGGCAGACGCAGTTGAAAATTATCACTGGCCCACGGATGCGGAACTTGTCGCTGACGAGGGAGGAGACTAGGACGGGGATGACGGCGTAGTAGTAGGGTGGGGCGGCCAGGAGGATGGACTTGTCGGCGCTGAAACCCATGCCGCTTTGGAGTATTATGGGAAGGAAGTAGGAGAGTGAGGTTGAGACGAGGTTGAGGAGGAAGAAAAGGACTGCGAAGCCGTAGATTTTGGGGTCGGTGGCGTGTATCAGTACTTTGGACCAGGCGAAGGGGTCGGGCTGGACGTCTTTGCGGTCGGCTTGGATGCGGGAGACTGCTAAGTCCTGTTCCTCGGGGGTAAGGAACCAGAGGCTGTTATGGGCTTGCTCGGGAAAGTCGACCATCCAGAAGTAGGTGAGGATTCCGATAATGCTCGCTATGAGGCCCTGGACGAGGAACATGTATTGCCAGCCTTTGAGACCTCCACGACCGTCAAGCGTGTTGAGGCCGAAGTTGACGATGCCGCCGGTTGCCAAGATGATGACTTCGCCGGTTTGGAGGAAGGCGAATCGCGTTTGTTGTTCGTCGCGTAAGTACCAAGTCGAGATCAGATATGTGAGACCTGGGTAGATACCGCTCATGGCCATACCAAGCAGCACTCTCAGGGCGATCATCTGCTTCCAGGTCGTGACAAAAGCCGTGCACATCGTGATCAAGCCGAAGCTGAAAGTGATAAAAGCGAACCATATCCGGGGGCCGAAAGTGCGTACAGCAATCGTGCTGGGCAGTTGAAAGGCTATGCTGGCGATTGTGAAGATGAAAATGCTGACACTGTAACGGTTGCCTGTGAGGTCGAGGTCTGTGAGCATGCTCGTGACCGAGGCAGAGGAAATCACACCAGAGTCGAGAAGATTCAGCGAGCAAAGGACTCCCGCAATGGTACAGAGGCGTATGTCGACCTTCAGACGAAGACGACGCTCCAATGCCTTGTTGTCAGAGATGGAGCTCTCGCCTATTGTAGCGTCTCCATCTCGTGAGGGTACGCTGTACGACCTTTCGTCCGAGATGGCCTTGTACGATGGTGGCAGTGGCGACGCCATGAGAGGTTGTGATGAAGAGGACGGTGGGTTGTCCATGAGACAGTATTTGAGCCTCTGCAGGTCTCTATGGATGTCTCGTACTGTATGCAGCCTAGGTAAATGTTATCTCCAATTGATAATCACACCATCGGAAGTGGCTTCCTCTTTCCGAGCTTCCGATGCAGATGCCGAAGAGAGTGGGGTTTGTGGAATTGCACCGAAAGCTGCAGCTTGTGTTGTGTGACTTCGTTTTGCTGGCGGGTATAGAGATAGACGGGAATATCTGATGATACAGATGCGATCTTCACCCAATTGAGACAAGATTCGCTCTGTAGTCGTTGACTATCAAAGTATGTACAGCACCGCATGTCGCCATCTACATCTTGTTCAAATGCCTCACTGGCTCCACATAATGCTTGCGCCCTCTTACCAGATAATCCACCACCGCGATAATAAAAACCCCGCCGAACATCACGCAAGACCAGTTCATATCCTGTGCATTGACCGGAAGTGATACCGGGAAGAAGCTTGCAACAGCTGCTGTTACAACATATGCAAATGCGAAGATGTTGATGGGCACTGCGAACTTGCCCATCGAGAAGCGAGTCGGTGGCAGCTGTTCACCCTTGAGCCTCTTCATCAAAATGCAAATAATTGAGAGCGCATAGGAGAAGCTCGTGGCGCCCGTGAGAAGTGCGAAGATGGTGTTGAGCGCGGCAGTCGAGCCGATGTTGATGAGGGCGATCGCAACGAGGATCACGAGTGAGAAGAGGATACAGTTGATAGGGACTGGTGTGCCGATGACGGCAAGCTGAGGCAGGAGGGTCAACGGAGTCATGCAATAGTTCGCCATCTCGAGACTTACCTTGCGGAACCATGAGGAGAATGGCAAAGCCTGGTCTCTACTCAACGCCCATGCTTGCCGCGACGCTGCTGCAAGGGCGTTGAGCGAAGTGCAAACACTAAGAACCAGGGGGATGAGCATCATGCACACAGTACCAGCCTTACTACCAGTGACTGATAAGAACACCTGCGTTGGTCGTCAGTCTGTAATCGGTGGCGGAAGTCGCGACCCGTGACAACGTACATCAATGAATGGGAATGGTGACTCTGACGATATCACTGCAATCACGTCCGGGATGCAAAAGCACTGCGGTGAGAATATGTCAGTACTGCATGTAGGTATGTAGGTAGGTGGATCTCACATAAGTGATGATAAAGACCAGTCCCATGACGCCGTTGAACAAGACCGTACCGAGGATCATACGAGGCTGCGAATTATCAGTGAGCTTTGCGGATCTTGAGCACCAGCTGACAGACAGGTTGAACTTACAACAGTTTTACTCGCATCTCGTGTTTCCTCCGCCAAATGTGCGGCAGCGTCTGAGCCCGCAAAAGAGCCAGTCGCCGTAATGCTGCCAACAAAACACGCAGTACCCATGCTAGGCCACCCGCCTAGATTGTCGAACGAACCGAAGACCTCGCTTGCCGGAGCCTTTGGTGCTAATACCCATAAGGGAATTATGATGCAAAAGAAGCCAAATACCGTGAAGATGAGAACGACAATCTCTAGGACTGGTAGGAACTTTGCTCCGAACGTGTTCATGAGCGTGCCGACAATACCAATCAAGATCATGACAAGACTCTGGTGCCAGTTTTGCGTACTGTATCCTGGATTGTAGATTGCGACCATGGAGAGAAGTAAGACTGCGGCGCTGTATGCGGTAGTGGCAATCAGAGCTTGCCAACCCAGTGCCGCGAGCCAGCCGACGATATAGCTCAGGAATCTTTGCTGCTTGCGAGGAGCAAACTCGGACACCCAGTCTGGAGAATGTCGGTCAGTGGAACGGCCAACAATGGTGAATATACCTACTCACGGTATTGCCCACCAGACGTGGGAGCCATGGATGCAAGTTCAGCGAGTGAGGCTGCCAGAGCAAAGGTACAGATCCAAGTCGCGAGATACAGCCAGATGGTGCCTGCACGACCTCCATTGATCAGTGAAAATAGACTCGTCATCAGCATAGCAACCCAGGTGGACATTGTTGTCATGGCCAATCCGAGAACCGAGAATGATCTGAAGTTACGTCGGAGTTCCTGTGAGCGTCCTAGACGCAGCATGTCCCGAGCATCGGCATCGTTTCCAGTTGTCACTCCAGAGGCATCCACTCGAACCTGTGTGTCGGAAAGGTTGTTGTTGCTGAAGGGTGCTCCGAAGCCCTTGTTGCTCACTGCAGGCGGCGGATGGGATTCCATGATTGCAACTTCGCCTGTTACGCTTCGTGGAAGTGGTCTCTAGGAAGAGACTTGCCAATGACCAGCGACTAGTGAGGCTGGGATGAGAAAACGTAACGACTGTGTGCTGGATACTCTATGTTTTAGTAGCCAAGAATAAATGAAAGACGAGATTATTACTGTAGTCATCCAAGCCTTAAGCGAGCTTATCTCTCTCGCTACGTTACACACGACCCGTCTCGCGTATTCAGATGCCGTACCACGCGGCGGCTAAACACTGCAGTTCTTACACCCCGTTGCTTGCGGTGCATTGTGGCGACCACGAGGGTGATTCAAACGGATCGGTAAATTGTTCTCGAAACGTGAGCCAACAAGTGTTCCTGCCAGTCTTCCTGTCAGACACAAAGTCTTTGATGGCAATCCTCTCGGGAACTGATCATGTCTTTCTAGGGGAAGACGGACGCGGTAAGCGAATGTACGCGGATAAGGAGCAAGGTGAGCTGTTTGTGCGACAGAGGATTTCGGAACGGGCCCGGGATCGTCCTTTCTCGACATCACGTTGCACTACATCAGAACTAACTACCTCGAGACTACCAACATTCTAATTGACTGTCAATTGACAACAGCAGATACTTGTCACTGAATGTATCACGAGCGAGGCTGGAATAATGGCAGATGGTCTCGATACCTGGGTCCTGCTCCTCACCTTTCGCTTAACGATAGCCCCTCTATCAGATGTACATCTCGCATCACGAATCATACAACGAGCTGTACCGAGACCGCTTACAATGGCGCTGGTCCTGCATATATGTGCTGTCTGATGGGAAAGTGAAAACCAGTAATCTGTAAGAACGGTGGATTGCTTTACCTACACAAAGGTTGCCCACAACATGAGGTTGGTACATGTACTTCACTCGCAATCATACCCCTCCCCATCACAGGTGAAGCTTATCTTCTGCCTTCACTTTTGAGCTTCTTGCAGCGGTCGAGGGCAGACAGTGGTCTTATAAGACGGCTGTCGCTGCTGTGCGACACACTTCCTCTGACCACACCACCCACATCTGGCAAAGATGTCTCCTAAACATTCCCACACCGTGGGCGAATCACAAGTTGGAACCGAAGATGCCCAGAACAACACGCCAGTTTCTGAATCCACCCGTAGGGGGTTTCGTCTGGGCAGAACCGGCTACAACGGCACGCTCCTCTTCAACATCGGCGCTTTCATCCTCCCAGCTCTCTACGCAACCCTCAGCAAGCTATGGGTAGCCAACATCGACTCCTCCATGGTTGCCACAACAGACGCCTACACCTATATCGGTGTGGTGGCTGAAGTGCTCAACGAAGGTCTCCCTCGCGCTGCTTGGAACATCATCGCCGACCGCTCCAACCGCTCGCTCACAGCAAGACATGGTCTCTCAAACACTCTCATCGCCGTCCAGACGATCCTCGGCCTGATCATGTCCATCGCATTTGTAGCTGCAGCCCGCAACTTCGCCGATGCTTTCGTGCCGGAAGAGAGTCGCAGCGTTTCGCTTGACTACGTTCGGATTGCTGCGTTCTCGGCGCTATCTTCAGCGATCGAAACGGCCGTGGCAGCAGCGACCCGAGCTCTTGACAAACCAGACGTACCTCTCGTGATCAGCTCGATCAAGTTCAGCGTCAACATCATCCTAGACTTGATCGTGATATCCAAATTCCACATCCCGCAAGTCAAGCCAACAGTCAACACGCAAGCCGCAACCCAGCTAGCATGCAACATGACCGCGTCATTAGCCGGTCTGGCCTACTTCCTAATAACAACCCAGAGAGAGCGCCGCAAGCAGTCTGAGACCTCACCACCAATAGAAACTACCAAGCCAAGCTTCTCCCACCTCAAAGTGCTCGTCCGTCCGGGCTTCTTCACATTCACCGAATCCGCCATCCGCAACGCCCTCTACCTCTGGCTCGTCAGCGGAGTCGTCGCAATGGGACTAGACTACGCCACCGCCTGGGGAGTCTTCAACACCATCCGCTGGGGCCTAGTAATGGTCCCCGTATCCGCGCTAGAAGCAACCTCCCTCGCCTTCGTCGGCCACAACTGGGGCGCGTGGCGCCGACACGTCGGAACAGACGTCCGCCGTCCGTACGCCACGATCAAGAATCTCCGAAGTAAGTTTTTCGTCTGCCTTGCGATGCATTAATGACCTGTCTAGTGCTGACCTCACCCTCTACCAGACATAACCTGCCCCGCCATCGTCTCCGCCCTCCTCGCGCTTCTCATCGAAGTCATCCTCTGCGCCTTCCTCTCCGTCTACGGCGCCGAGGCTTTCGCCCTCTACCTCTCCGCCTCCCCACGCGTAGCCAAAATCACAGCCAAAATGTGGCGCACGATCGACTGGTGCTACATCTTCTACGCCGTGTCAACCCAACTCGCCACGATCCTGCTCGCGACCCGCCCGCGCTGGTACCTGTACCAGTCGCTGGTGAGTAATCTGTGCTGGGTGTTGCCGTGGGCGATTGTGGTGACGCGGGTGGGGATCACGGAGGAGAATGCGTGGACGTACCATTCCATCATTTTCGGGGGCAGTCTTGTGTTCAGCTTCTTCGACATTTTGGTCTTTGATGTCGTTTGGGGCTGGTTGTTGATCAAAGGGAAGGCGAAGCTTTCGCCTGTTGTGGAGGCCAATGCTTCGTAGATGGTTGGGCAGAATGATTCGCAGTTGAACGTTGGGCAGGAGGTCCCGATCCTGTTGCAAGCGAAAATGCCGAAAGTAGATACAGGTGGCAAAAGATATTAGATGTCATAAGACAAGCCACCTCTATAACCAGCCAGCCAGTCGTAGACTCATCGACTAGAAGGCAGTAGAAAAAGTAAGAGAACCCAAATATGTCACTTCCAAAATCTCCCCTTAAAGATGAAAGATGAAAATAAATACCTCACATCCCATCCCCATCCCACGCCACCTCTTTTACCGCTCATCCCCAACAGCATACCAAAACCCTCCCTCCAACCCCTCTCTGCCTGGAACCTCCCTCTTTCCCCCGCCCTCCACGCCCCTGACCCTAGCCTCCAAATCCTCCCAATCGACATCCTCCCACCTCAGATTCAGCACCCTCAATCTCACCCCCCAATCCGTCATCATCTGAATCAGACTCGTAGTACTCTTAGTAATAGGCTGCTGGTTTAGGAGCAAGAGTAACCCATCGAGCCATTCGGCCGCCAGGTGTGGGGAGGAGGGGTATAAATCTAGGAGGGGCGATTCGGTTTGGGTTGAGGAGCCGATTAGGGGGGAAGTGGTGAGGGCGCCGCCGCTGCCGAGGATTGTGATTCGCGTGGTCGGCTGGCGTGGCGTGGCGGTGTTTGGGTCTTGTGGGTTGGACAGAGACGAGGAGATGGTACTTGCGGCCGCGGTTGTAGTGGTAGTGAGGGCGGTTGGGTCAGAGGCGGACGAGACGTTGCTGTCGACGCTCGTGACGGTGTTGAGGTCGATTGTCTCGCGCAGGTCTTCGAGTCTGGGATCCGTGGGGCTTTTGTTGGCGAAGACTTGGTGGTGCAGCCAGCGGCGGTTGTGGCTTAGGCGCACGAAACGCCAGGCGACGGCAGAGTCACGCTCCCCGTTGCTCACGCCTAGGCCGGTGGCGGTTGGGAACCAGCTGCCCTGGAGCATGCAGCGGACGCGCTGCTCTTTCATGAATTGTAGACTCTCGTTGTAGAGCTGGTCGCGGACTTGGACAAGGTGCGGGCCCCAGGCGTCTTCGTAGACTTCGTTTAGGCCGTCCATTTGCCATGTCCGCGCTGTTTCTAAGGTTACGGTTCGCATGTCTTCTTCCACTTTGGCGATGTCTGTCCGTCTCGGGGCCTGGCCAACCACGCGCTCCACGACGATGCGGACGAGTTCTTCGATCTTGTAGAAGTCGTCGACTTCGGCGCCGGAGAGTTTCCATAGTCGGAGGAAAGCGTTGAGGGCGGCGGTGTGAAGTCTGCCCCATTGCAGAAGCAGCGGACGGTAGACCTTGTCCAGGTTCCGGGGCTGATTGAAGTGGTCGCCAGCAGAGAAGCCTCGCGCGTGGCCCATAGTGACTGGCGCCTCCATCTCTGCAGTGTCATCTACCTCGAAGTGCTCGTACAAGATCAGCGTGATGCCCAGACTTGCACGAACGAACGGACAACGCTGCTCCCTTGGCTGCACCGACTGCTCGAGGAAGATCTTGTGATAGCCATCATTACTCCGCCTTGCGTAGTCCACCAGGTCCATGATCCCCAGATACCCAGTCTCCTCGAACTCCCAAGCCGGATTTTCCGTCTCAAAGCCCAGACGTCGCCACTTCTCAGGGTGGTGTCTACTTCTGCTTTTCCGCCCGTCCATCTCACCATTCCCATTGGTATCCTCAGAAGCAAGCGGCTCGAACTTCTCCGGCCTACTAAGCAGGTGAACAGTCTTCAGTGCTCGCTTGTGTTCCGAGAGCTCGGTGTTGATTTTGACTCCACGCCATTTCCGCAGCAGGATCTTGGTCAGGCCTTGGAATTCCAATATGGCCCCGGCCAGCGGCGAGCTCATGTCCACCGCTGCCTCGCCTCGCATGAGCATCCCCACGCCGCCAATGACGCCCAGGTCTTGCAGCCGCTTGATGAACTTGGGCCATTCGTTCTCGCCGCCGTTGGCGACGGCATCACGCATGAGGGCATTGACGAGGTGTAGTGCGCTGGCGCAGAGGGCGTGATCAGAGGCACTGAGACGCTGAACCAGTGACTCCAAGAACGTCGGCCATTGGTCCAATGCAGGCCTGATGGCGCCGAAGCCCGTGTTGGCCGCGGTCACGTAGTCGGATGCGCCAGCAAGAGGACGGCTGACGACCTGCACAAGCAGCGTGAGGGCGTTGCGGACGATGTTGACGAGAGGGTGTGTGACTGCGAGTTCAACTGCCTGTAGTCCAGCGCATGATCAGCGCTTGTTCCCCCCTGTGATCCTGCCCATGTCCGCTGTGTATGTTGTTCTTTCTGCGCAACTCACCTTTTCCACAACCTCTGCATCTACGACCTCCCATCCAACGTCCAGCTCCAGCAGCACCAACAGACTACCCAGCGCATACGCCTGCGCATTCCCTGAGGATTCCAGCACGCACGAGTGCAGTGCCGGCAAGCCATCTCCCTGTATGAACGCGTCTGCGAAAGACGGATCGGCTAGCAGGCCCTGTAGCTTGAAGACGGCGTACTTGCGCGCGCTCTCGCTGCTGGACACGAGGCCGGCGACCAGAGTGGCCACGTCGGGCGTATCGTCCATGGTAGGAGTATGTTGGTCGCGCGTGGGATGGGTTCGAGATCGGTACTGGTATCCGACCGTTTCTTCCAGCTCTTTCTTCCCAACAATATCCTGCGATATCCTGTTCTTTTGTGTTCAGCACTGTCTCACTATGTCGGCGATTGAGTGTCGAGAGTCTCCTCCCGTTGAACAGTCGCACGTGGGCTGGCGTCTTTCACATGCGCTTCAGAGGCCCCTTTAGCTATAGTGCTGTAAACCCAAGCTCTTACGTCGTTATTAAATAAAAATGATATCCATGGGAGATGGAGACAGTATAGGTATTAGCAGAGACAGGATTCTTCAACGGTCTTCACAGAACGACATTACAATTGTTAGAGTTGATAGTATGGCTGGCCCTGCTTCGTCTCCCTGTCGCTAAAGGCAAGCGGCGTCGATCGCCGTTTCTGGTGGCCCTGCTTTCAATGGGGCCCAAGGTCATGTGCGTGAAGATTGTGGGCATGCATGCACCATAAAGTACTATAATCATAAGATACAGAGTGGTACATCTAAGACTGTGCAACTAAGTCAAGACGAAAAGACACTTGGTTCACAGTTAAAGGATAAAGATGTGGGTGAGTCGAGCTCTCATGCAAATGACATTACGATCCTAATCGACAACAATAACGCAGCGCAAAGGGCAGCAGCAAAACACCATCGTCGCGTCTTCCACTAATCTATCCCCGATTACACCTTCCGCTTGAGCCAGCCATATGCTCAGGGCTCGAAAGCGTTGCAAGGAAACCGCGCGAGAACGCATGCAAATATTCCGTCCCCTCTCTTGTCCAGTGCCAGCCGGCGGGAGACCGTCCCAATGTATAGCCTCCCCAAACAAACCATGAAACCGTGTATAGCCATTAGTTCATCCGTGTGTGTAGCCTCCCGGGAGGCGGTGGCCGTACTCCGAAAACGTGAGAATGAGATTCCAATCACTTGTCGTCGACCTGCGTTACTTCCCCTCAATGGTCTCTTCCCTCAAATGGGTAGAGAGAAAATTTGGGCTCGTCCAGGAAGTTGGGAGTGGCCTGCGCGTTTGCATACGACCCGGATGTGGACATGTCCGCGCACGCCTCGCAAGATTGCGGTCTCAGGATAGACCTTGGCGTCTGCTGGTGCGCGCCAATGGCCAAACGTGCCGGCTCGGTGAGAACGCTCCGGTTCTTGCTCACAAGCCTCGAATCGGGGTTCGCGCAATGTTTGCAATTGCAGAGATAGTGCGAACTTCCCAAGAAACCGCTCGCTGTGTCGCTGAGTCGACTCGCCCGGTCGTCGACAGAGCGACTGCCACTGTCCAGTGAGTACATGTAGCCAGATCGGTCGAATCGTATTGATATTTGAGACCAAACTGGTTCGTACGAGTGCAAAGTATAGACAGGCAGTACTCGTCAGGCTCGCATCCCGGGTCACGTCTCGACCCAGAATACCGAGTGAATGATCGTTTCAGGATGGCTCAATTTAAGCCTCCCACATCTAAGAATACCCTTCACTTCCGCCACCCAACGTTCCAGAGAACGTGGGCGATATCTCTCGCGGTGTTGACGGTCTCAGAAATCTTGCCGAACATGCCCGCGGCCATGAGGTCGTCTTCGTCCTCTTCGTAAGGCATGAACATGCCGCTTTCCGTCCGACGCATGCCCTCCATTTCGCAGGTCTCGGCAGAGTCATTGGAGGAAGATGACGATGGTGCTCCGTATGCACTTCGTACCGCATCTCCATCGTCGTCGTCATCGAATGAGTCTCGCGAGATAGCATAGCCGCCGTTGAGACGTGCCTGCTGGACTGCGGCAGCATTGGCGGAGTCGCGCTTTGAAGTGCTGGTGAGAGTCGGAGGTGTTTCCTCGGATGGCGATGCAGCGGCGCCCAGAGAAGATTTCGGGTTAGAAGCGCCGAAGGACCAGCCGGAGGTGGCGGCGGAGTCGTCTTCATCTTCGTCTTGTCCGAGAAGGAAGTTGCGACTCGGACGGGTGGGTCGCAGAGTTTCTTGGCTCGCACTCGGACTCAGTTTAGTAGAACTCCAGGATCGAGCAAGTCCAGAGGTTGGTTTCAGCGCATTCTCTTCGTCTGGTTCGCGCTTGTATTTGAGGGTTGTCGCCGGGAGGGTTTCAATCGTCTTCAGATTGCTGTGAGAGCCGTTCCTGCTACCCATTCCAACGCTGCAAGTGCCTCTTCTCGCTGCTGGACGCCTCAACCGCTTCATCATCACCATGCCGTCATCCTCGCTATCGGAACTTGATGCTGCGGTAGTTTCACTTTCGATAGCCTCGTCGTCGTCTTCGTCCATACGCTTGCAATCCACAGCAATGCATTGCTCGACCTTATCGTCGAACCGGATATGCCTCTTTTCGCGGCATTCTGAAGGCGTTTCAGTCCCGGATGTGCTGCGGCTTGTAAAGTAATCGATTTGGTCTCGGCTTGGTATTTCTGAGTTGGATCCGGGAACAAAATCCGAGTAAGTCCGCTCGTGTGACTTTTTAAGTACTGACCTGCGGCCTTGTGCTTCTATGGATGCGGCCGCCTGCTTCAAAAGCGAAGATGCCGAGATAGATCGTTGCAACATCACTTCGGACATGCTTCTTTTTTTGAGGATTGGCTTCTTGTGGGTGAATGAGGCATTTCTTGAAACGGCCGTGCTGGGTGTGTTCTCGTGGTGGGTTATGGGATGAGTGGTGGCGGGCTTGAGTGGCCCGTAGAGCCAGGTCACATCGCTTTCCTTCAGCCTGGTGTTGTCAGTACACAGCGTGATACAACCGGAATATCTCGGACCACGCTTACCAATTAAGAGTCTCCGGGCTGATTGTCGGCAAACGATACTTGCTTTTCACCCACGTTCGCCATGCCGCATTTTCCAACCGGCTCTGCTGCCCGTAGACCTTCCTCTGTGACACAATATGTCTCCAAGACGACCAGACATCCTCTTCCCGCCAATCGTGGCTAAGATAATCGACATGCTGTGAGGGCTCCTGTTTGATGGCTGTATCGTCCGCGACAGGGGTCGGCAAGGGCGAGTCCGAAGTCGTCGTATCAGAGACAGTGGTGTTTGTTTCGGTCTGTTCGTCGCTCGAATCGCTGGGCTCACTGGACTGCAGGAAACCGTCGAAACATGGGTAGTCGTCTTCAAAATCGTCTTGCCGGCCGTACTTGTCCTCCAGTGATATGCCCTTACTTGTGGGAATTGAGCTCTGCCGAGCGAAACTTGTGAGGTCCGATGTTGAGGGCCGGGAAGGAGCCAGACTTGCAGGCGGTAGTGATACTATCTCGTTGTGCTCGGCTTGTTCCGTAGGTGAGGCAGACGGTATGGGAGGCCTTGGAGTGGACGGAGCCGAATTTGAGGACGTAGGAGGCGAGTTGCCGAGGAACAATGAAGAAGAGGCGGGCGAGGATGCTCGAGAGTGGTAGAAGTTGCCCTCCCCATTCTGAGTTGGTGTGATGACCTCGGTCATGTTGTCGTCGGGTGATATGTGATGTTCCGGGCGCCGTGGGGCGAAATGATGTGTGGGTGTGCGCAGTGTCGGTCCGGTCAAAGGATGGTGGTCTTCAGTGCGGTGGAAGAGCGAGACTTGAGGCTAAGGAAGAGTGATGCCTGCAGAGAGCGGCTCGGTCGTCGGAGAACAGCCGTCATATGTATGCGGAGGGTAGTTTCGGGGTACGGCAGTCTACCGCGTCTGCCTGTCGATCGGTCCAGACGGCGCAAGCGGTATTGCCGTGGTATAGAGGCGGCGGAGGTGAATGGGTATGGCGGCGGGTATAGAGAGGGCGTGGGTGTGGGCGGGCAGCTGAGGTGATGGCAGCTGGTGTGTGAAGGCAGCTATGGCAAGCAGAGTGAGATGAGGAGGACGACAATGGGCGCCGGAATGCGAGTGTAAATCTGGTCCGGCAGGAGTGGGTCTGCCGGGGGAGTTTGTGTGGGAGTGGTCGAGGGAGAGCAAAGGTAGAGTCGAGGCTTGTTTAGTGCGATCCCGAGGCGATCCAGAAGGCCAGAGCGGCGACACGCTAAACTTGGCTCGATACTACACAGAAACAGACACGCTACTAAGGGGACACTAAGAGCCATCGGCCAAAATCGCGATCCCGGCCGCCCTCTTCCTCCCCCTTCTCGTCCTGCAATGCCGCCGCCTCGTGCGGGGAGCGGGGACTGGAGGGGAGAGGTCGGAGGAGTAGTGTGTGAGAGAGAAGAAGATTGATATGCAGGCGGGTGGGTACGTTCGTTACGGTACGACGATACTGACAGTACATTACAGGCGACCACCCTCGTTGTATCACGATACCAGCCAGCCCAGACCCCGGCCTGTGATGCCATGGCAAGCTACATGTACATACATGATGTATTGTTGTACTCCTGCTGCTATGCTATGCTTATGCCGAGTTCTTTGGTGGACTGGACTGAACTGGACAAGGCGGGAAGATATCAGGGTTGGCGGCCTTTGTGCATGCGCCGTGAGTGCCAACCAACCGACCTGATGGTGCCAACCGCCAATCCAATGCACTCGATTGCGTATCTGCGGGGAGCTATGATATTCAAGACATGTGCGATATTGAAGAGTGCGATATATGTCTCGCCGACCTCTACAGATTGTTCGTAAAACGGCCAGCCAGCCGTACCATTTCTCTCGGTGTTTCGAAGCCAAAATCAAAACAAGGAAGAGCACAACCGACGGACAAAGCAGCGGCCAGGGCACATAGTTCATCATGGCCGCAAACAAGAAAGTGAGAGTACATAGCAGTAAAAGTCTTTTCTTTCGGCTCCCTCAGCCGGCCCCCTGTTTTTGGCTCGGCCTGGCCTGTTTCGGGAGCTTGAGCTGTTCTGATCTTAGATCTGATCTGCGATTCTTCACACACTCGTCGTTGTACAGAGCATACTGAGCATTTTTGCTTTGATGACAACATCATACTCACCGATCACTACATACGGTCTGGCATTCAGACAGAAGTCAACACGCTCTTAGTAATTTCTCAGAGACTCCATCCTCAACGCCTTGCCTTGCATAAAGTAGAGTCGGCCGGCCCGATTGTGCCTCACGGAATTGAATGGCTCCATACCAATGGGCCATTCGATTTGTCTGTTACTCGGGACCTCTGCCTTCCATCCTGGTCGATGTTGAGCCGCACAACCGTGACGATGCTATGCCATGCCATGTCAACAGAAAAGTACTAACAACAATGCCTGCCACCCAACAATGCCTGCCACCCATCAATAATGCCACGCAGCTAGGTTCGTAAGACCGGCGAGCTGCGACAACAACAGACTCATACTTCTTCACGTACATGGTACATGTAGACGTACATCTATCTGCCTTTC
>Ga0265797_10000150_pt1 | contig 136917 bp, 141 predicted proteins | sample P2T30metagenome_FD_192433 | JGI IMG/M metagenome (GOLD analysis project Ga0265797, IMG submission 192433) | Plant litter microbial communities from East Loma Ridge, Irvine, California - P2 T30 | ecosystem: Environmental > Terrestrial > Plant litter > Unclassified | place: USA: California...
CGTCGCAATGGGGCTAGCTGGTAAGCAGTGTGTGCTTTGTTTGGATTCGTGTACTTGAACTGAGATGGAGCTGGAGATTGATGGAATAAGACTACAAGACAACCTCGCGACTGACCGCAAAGTGCTCGAGGTGCAAGCTGAGTCGCGTAGTTTCTGGGCGTATCCTTGCTGCGCCTCTAAGCACACGATACTGTCATATCCTGATGTACATACTAGAGCTTCCCTCAATTGAACGTATCTTAGTCAGGTGCGTTTCCAATCTACGATGTAGAAGGGATGTAGTTGCTCACAAGTTTCAGTTGGATAGTCGTTATGTCAGAGTCAGGGTTAGGGTTGGGGTTGGTCAATGGCATGCTATCTCAATACAATCCGACAGAAACAAAGACTCACAGCGATGTTGCGATGATCAGTGCAAGTCAGCCATCGATAAGAATTGAGAAAACACACACCTCGAAATGCCCAAGACGAACTACGCATTGTGCCGAGCAAATCCGATCATCTTCGAAGTTGCGTGAACCAATGCCCTAGATCTTTAACTTATCGAGCATTCCTGCAGCTAGATGACGATAAATCATATCGCAGAGCGTTGTAAGCGGCAGTAGTGGTAAGAGTAAAAAAGCAATAGTTCCAGACTCCTCCATCAGAGGAGTCCCAACGTACAACGATCTTGCATCCATCCCCACACACATGTATACTCGAAGCTGTTATATAGCCCATATTCCCAGCCGTGGACATCGGGCTAAGGTCCGCGTCCCGTAGTCGCGGTTCTCTCTATGCGCTTGCTACTGATCAGGTAGCATAGGGCAAATGATTGAGCAACTTTCGTTGGGGTTTGTGGAGTAGATAGAACACAAGAGGAGAGACATGAAGAGTCATGCTTGCTGAGGCGGGGTCTATATCGCAGCCGCTGGTATTGATGGAGGGGTTCTGGATTCACCTGGTTAGATGTATAGGGCTTTGTGCGGCAGCATTCGCATATAGGCTCTTGGATTTGACTTTGGCGATCCTCAACTGGTTCCGACAACTGTAATTGACGCTACGAGGTGTCGGTCTCGGTAGTTCTTGATAGATGGTGAGTTCTTGTGGGTTTGTGAGCATCGTGAGCATTGAACTTTGGAGAAGCTGATCTGAAGCGCTGGTACAACGATAAACAGATAGTGGAGTACTGGTCTAACACCGGATCCAGATCAACTGCTGTGATCGATCCGGATCACTGTTAGCCGTAGCGAGGAACAGCAACGTGAGTGATCTGGTCCCTGAAAGTCAAAGGCCGGATATCTCTGTGCCCGATGAACGTCTTCGCTTGCTGGTTTCAGAGTGTGCGAGGACAGGTCGCAAGTCTACCACTCAGCCTGCCACGCCTAAAAGCTCATTTGGTCGTCCCGGCTTTACACGAGCTCAAGCGCTGGGTTGGGTACAGTTGCAGTGAGTTCGGGGGCCCGTCTACCGCGGTGCAGTAGCGTAGCAAAGTGTCCGATGTACGGGTACTGAACTACATGTACTGCTGCATGAATAGTCTCTGGTGGCTAGATAGGCTGGCGGTAGGCTGGAGGTTGGCGCACACATGAGATCTGGTGCAACGCCAATCTGAACTGGCGTGCAGCTATGGATGCATGCGCAGAGTAAGTAATGTATTCTGTACCACCGCCAAACCGCTGGCGCGTGCTAGAAAAAACCCACCTTCCAGGATGCCGGGATTTCGACATCCCCGTGAAAATCCGATCAAGATATGCGCCACGTAAGCGAGATCATGCGCGTGAGATTTCAAGTTGGACGACACGTCGTGTCTGTCAGACTTTGTTTTTGACAGCTTCATGTCGCAGTATGCATCGTCGCGCTCGCAGACAGGTAGCGCGCAGACTTCACGAAACAGCAGGTCTCAGGGACAAAACCATCACACATGGCCGACGCCGTGATGTGTGCACGCTTGAGGCTGACTCCGCAAACGGTGCAGCCACCTCTCCTTAAGTCGACGCCCTGAGCGGCGCTCCACCATCCGCACGGCTCGTGTCCCCATTGGCCTCGAGGTGCATTGGAGGGTCTGTTTGCATGCGCTGTCTTGCTACCACTGCACTCGGTGCACTCGGCTGAGAAACGGCGCGCGACTTGTTCGTCCGGCCGAGATAACACGAGTCTGCGTGAAGGCTTCCAGTTGTGAGAGTGGCCTGCGCGATGGTCAGGGGAGAGGGTATATGCCTGGCCAAGGTGCGCACCTGGACGCCATCGAGCGATACACCATCTGTATGTCGACCAAAGCAGATCAAAGCAGATCTCACAACAACAGAGCCGCTCGATCGACACTTCCACCTTCTACCCTCGAACCGCCGCCCACACCCCAAGATTTCTCGACCTGCGCCGGCCCGTCCACGCCTTTTTGGCCCCTTCCCGATCGGATATAACTGATATAGCAACAGCGTCGCGGATTATAGGCTGCGCCGTGGATGAGATCACCATTTAGCACACCCTTGGACGTCCGCATGCATCAGAGACAGGCTTCAGTCAAAAGTCAAGTAGTGGCACAGCCCCTACTTCTGAGCTCCATGTTTCGTCAGGATATCAGCAACAACATCAACGCCGCAGCCGGGACCCGGACCTCAGCCAGCAGCAACAGCAGCAGCAGCCTTCATCGCCGCTCCTCACTCCTGAAGCGCGACTCGGCCGTATCCATCGGGCACGCAGGCTCACGGTCGGATGTCCGTCGAATATCCATGAGACGCTCCTTTCAGAGCTCCGAAGCAGCATTTGTGGAAGACGATCTGGCCGAGTTCCTCGCTGAGCAGCCGGCCGCAATGGGACCAGTTTACCGTCTGGTACGTTTAGCGGCTATTCCCTTCCTCCCTGTTCTGACCCCTACCTTGCCGCCGTGTCATCGCAACATCAGAGTCAACGACGCTGGGAGGTTGACGGACCACCGGCGTTGCAGCGAGGAAAGACCGTTGCGCGCCAATGGATCCTCTGTGCCTCGCAATATCGAGGGGAATCTGAGATTGCGGCGAGATCAGATCCTCCTGATATTGAGAGATCTGCGATTGCGACCGAATACGGCACGATGATACGTCATTGTCCGTGCTTTTCGCTACTTCGACGCTTAGACGCTCGATGTCTCAGCGAACGGCCGGGGTAACGCCCAATCAAGCACCCTGCTCTGCCGTTTCGAGGCATTATTGTGGTATTGCTGTGGCAGGGTTGTTGTACCAGAGAACACGCGACGCTCGTCCAAAACTCGAATTGAATTTGGAAAAACCTAGTATCATCAACACTGACGCAACCGCCTTTTGAGCAGTACCCGCACCAAACCGCCAGTGGTCGCCGCGAACTGGCTGCCTCGCAAGACATCAATACTACTCATCCCGCATCACGTCTGCAAGAACCACGCTCTCCCAAGCCAAAACGTACCGACATTGCCTGCGCCCGCTCTGAACTCTCACCGCACAACTTGACTTCGCACGGAACCGGACCAGCGGTCCAGGACTTTCAGCACCGACGCCATCCCTCGAGTACCTCGTCCCACCCCTCCTCGCCCAAGAGCACGAGCGAATTGCCATACCACGCCAGCTCCTCGCCGCCGAGAGAGCCTACGTTCCCCATCGACTTTGAAGCTGGAAAGGCTCTGAAGACCCTGACGCGAAATAAGATTCAGATCCCACCCAGGACCAGGTATGCTTCCCCAACCGTCAACGAGTATTCCAATGTCACCGATCTCTAATATTTTTTAGCAGCTCGGCACATAGTACCAGCAACGACAACACCACTGCCAACAGTATCGACGACATCCTACAGCGCATGCCCTCTACTGGCAAGCCTTCCATCGCCGCCAGAGACTCGTTCTCCGAACCCACCACACCAGACACGATGAACGACACCAATTATGGAAGCGGCGATCGTAGCAGCAGAGATTCGCAAGATTCGATAGATACGTCCGCGACGTCAATTCATACCTTGCCGCCGCTGCAAACCAAGGGACCAGACAACTATGATGTGCATCATCTGGAGCCTCTCATGGAGGATGATCCGCGATCATTCGACCTGCTTGAGCCAGAGCAAGAAGCAAGCAACGTCGGTATATATGAGCTGGAGAAGCAAGCCATGCGGCTGCTCTCCAACGATCACCTGAGCGCCATCTTCGCCAACTCGAGACTTTTACTCAAGTTCACCGGCTTCCTGAACTCCCACCGCCCGCAAAGCATACCGGTACTCATCTACTACCTCGATGCGCTCAAGGCTCTCCGCGCCATCAAATACGCCAACGCCGTCGCCGAAGCGCTTGAACCAATTCCTTCTTGTGAATTTACAAAGAAGACCGTGCAAGAAACGGGCAACAGTGCTCTTGAAGAGAAGGCGAACAAAGCATTTGAGATTTTGGTCAGGGAAGATTTGCCCGCATACATCTCATACACTTGGATCCAGGTCGTCTCCACTAGCATTGCGAGGCGCATCACTGGCACCTTGGCACCTCACTTGAGAGAAGCGAGCGAAGGCCTTGCCGAGGTGTTCTGTCTCAGCGACCCATCGCGACCCGACAACCCCATTGTCTTCGCCTCCGAAGAATTCTCTCGTACCACGCAATATGGCATGAACTACTCCATTGGCCGTAATTGTCGTTTCCTTCAGGGACCTAAGACAGACCCCAATTCTCCACGCAGACTGGCGGAAGCATGCGCTGCTGGCAAAGAACAGACCGAAGTCTTTGTCAACTACCGAAGAGACGGAAGCCCTTTTATGAACCTGTTGATGATAGCACCTCTCATGGATAGCAAAGGCGACATTCGTTACTTCCTAGGTGCACAGGTCGATGTCAGCGGTCTTCTGAAGACTTGCACTGATCTGCCCGGCCTGGCCAAGCTTGTAGACGACGAGTACGAGCAGAAACACGGCAACAAGTCTGGCAAGAAATCCAAAAAGGACCAATTCCAGGAGCTTGCCGAAATGTTCAACAGTGCTGAGCTCGAAACCGTTCGCCGGAGTGGTGGCAGGATGCATCGGGAATATGTGGACGACTCTAGCGACAGCGAAAGCGTGCACGGTGGTACTGTGCAACGGCCTCGTCTCATGTTGTCCGACCCTACCCAGGACACACTGGACAAGCAAAAGGAGCGCATTGCGCCTGGCGTCCCCGCCGCCGACAAAGAGCGTATGAATGGCAAGCTTGCGGGTGTCTACCAGCATGTAAGTGTTCCACTGGGATGATGATCTTGACAGCCGACTGACTTTGTGATAGTACCTTCTCGTTCGACCAGCTCCTTCTCTTCGCATCCTCTTCACCTCTCCATCTCTGCGCGTGCCCGGTATTTTGCAATCGCCTTTCATAAACCGCATTGGTGGATCTCCACGCGTTCGCGCAGACTTACAAGCTGCGCTCGGAGAAGGTCGTGGCGTGACTGCGAAAATTCGTTGGCTCGCGCGCCCGGACGAAGATGGTGAAGGCGAAGGTCGCCCACGCTGGATTCACTGCACACCACTCCTAGGCCACACCGGAGCAGTCGGCGTCTGGATGATCGTTCTGGTCGACGAAGAGGGTAGCCGTGATAGTATCACCGCCAATCGTCGCTTCCGCACAGCACCGCCCGTTCCAACAACCATTGTCGGCAGCGGTGATCACTTGACCGGGTCTCGCAACGCGAGCGGTGGTGAGCGACGGCATCTCAACGCTTACGATATGGACGCACAGCGTCGCGGTGCTGGATCCGGAACCAATGCCCCAAACAGCGCCAACTACTATGCAAACTACAACGGAAGCAATGGAAATCTCCACAGCAGTGCAGCTGTCATCGATCGCCGGCCCTCAGGTGAATCACTCTCCGGGCCACTTACATCGTCGCGGGAGTACCCTCCTTCTGTATCGCAATTCAGCTTGCATGCAAACCATCACAGTCCCGGGTCATCCACACGGGCACAAAGCATGACCAGACGCAATGGCGGTGTCAATGGAAACGGCGCCAATTACCATGCTCTTGAAGGGCACGTGGCGGGCCAGATCAATGCAACCGGCGGATACGGAAGACAGGATAGCCAGAGCAATGGAAACGGCGGATACGGAAGGCCGGATATGCAGCGAAGGGACACGAGCGAGAGCCAAGCTTACAGCGTCAGGCTGTGATAGTTTGGTGGAACGCACTGATGACTGACTGACCGACACACTTGATTGGCAATTGCCGACATCATCTTAGCGAAGGCGTTTTAATTGAGAGTTGATGGAGTAATATGATCTGGCGGGAAAAGCGCTGCTCCAAGCGGGCGAATGTTTGTCGATGCATCCCAGCAGACGCGAAAACAACTTGTGTTGGACGCTTTTGTTGGACTCTTCTTCTTACTCTTGTTGATTGCTTCTTCTTTCTCTTCTTTATACACAGAGCTCTTCGAAGGGCGATATACCCAGATCTTTTTAGTCTTTTCAAGCTTGCCGACAAGCTCAATTCAACCTTTGGACATCTTCCCCTTTCCCAGAGAATGAGCAATATCTACCTCACAGCTTCACCGATGATTCATCAACAATTGCATACAAGACGACAGACTTTGTGTGAGACGCACTTCGAAAGCTACAGCTCATCCTTAACAGGAGGGAACCGACGTCTCACCCCTCTCCACGCTCTGGCCAGTACCAAACACTCGATAGCTAAGCATATGCATTGATATTCAGCAGCTACGTGCAACGCGTTGACTGCCCGCCGACATCCGCAGAAACAGCAAACGCCATCCTGAACAGTGAGATTTGCCTTCACCATCCCCAAGGACCAGCATTCAAAAAGGAACCCGCATCTCGCTCTGATCCTACCACACTACCTCCCACTTCTTCTCGCTCATTCTTCTACGCAAATACACACACTCGCTTCTCCATCATCCAAGATGTTCCGTCGCACAGCCCAAGACGCCCGCTCCAACCCCTTCACCTCATCCCTCAGCCTAGCCAGCGTCAACAGCACCACCAGCGGCAGCACCACCTCCCCTGACCTCACCACCACCACCAATAACAACAACACCACCAACCTCACCGACGAAGAAGCCGGCGCCCACTCGGAAAAATCCACCTTCTTGACCAAATTCACAAAGGGCAAGAAATCCAAGAAACCCAAAACCCCCGTTCCAGCCCGCAAAGCCACCCCCGACGAGGTCCGCTCCTTCTACGCCCTCCTCCTAACCTCCCAAAACGTCCAGCTCGCCGACGACACTTCCAAGTGCGACGACATCGTCAGCCCCTGGAAGATCGGCGGCGGGGTCGAGATGAGGCAGTACGGCCCGGCCATGTACCTGGAGATGTTCGGGAGGGAGTATGGCTGGATTCTGTACAGGGAGGTGCGGATGAGTATTCGCAACGAATCTAATATCCTGCTGAGGAGGCCGCTTTGTAAGTTCTTCATTCCCCCTTTATTAACCTCCAACCCAACCCAACCCAACCCAATCCACCTATCAACCTACATATGGTGGTCGTTGAGTACTGACGCAAAACGAAACCAGACACATCCCTCGTCTTCTCCTTCCTCCTCGAAGTGCTGACCGTCGCGCTGCTCGTGCACGTCGACCTGGAAGAAGGCGTCGAGGTCGTCATCATCCTGGCGTCGGTCGCGGCGTTCCTGACGCTGTTTGTGTCGCTGATTATCCTGTGCGCGGGCAACTCGCCGGCGAAGATCATCGAGAGGGATTTGAGGGCTTGCAGCAAGGCGATGGCTGGGGTCAAGGTGAAGGCGTGAACTTGTTCTTGGTCTCTCACCCGCGATGGCAATGGCTTGTTGAGAGAGAGAGAGATGATGGAGGTGGGGGAGAGGGAGATTGGCTATGTTGTGTTTATGATTTCATGATTTCGTTTTGATGAAAATAAAAATAAAAATATAACAGAAAGTGTGTTTCCTTTTGAACGCGATTCTTCTTCGTCTTTCTTGTCATCATTGCTGTTCACACACTTGCGAACATCAGTCCTGCTACGTGTCGTTTCTCTTGCGTTCGACCGTCGAGTGATGAACACAGAAACACTTTCCGCTATTTAAACTTGACAAGACCATGGATAGTGAGGATAAGTTGGAATGATACAGAGAGAATCTGGCAATGTAATCCGACAGAGCAGGGAAGCCTATCGTTGATCGATTGATCAGGGCTGTTTTCAAGAAGTAACACGCTGACCACTTGCGATGCATCGATAGGTTGTACCGCTATAGATCAACAACAAGGGGGCATTCGCGCACTCGTTGTTGGTGAACTTGAAACTGCAGATACGTGTTTGCAGACAGGGTGATAACTCAAAACATCGGGTTGTCCCAACACTAAACACACGAGATGAAAACGAACAAAGCAAAGGAACATCAAGTCAAGTCAGAAGACATTAAGTTTCGGGGTTACATATAAATCCAACCAAAAAAGCAACTAATTGGGACCGTTACCATTAAACCAATCAGCAACACAAACATTAAATCAATCCACCGTGCCCTTCACGCACACATGATCCTCGTAACCCCCTAGAATTATAGCCCGGGTATACTGCTCCTCCCATCATAAAGTTTGTTGCAAGCTAAGACGTGACGCTTCATGCGGCGATGTGCTCCTCGCGGCCGCGGGTCTCGCCGTCGACGGTGGAGGTTGCAATCTCATCATCCTCGTCGTCGTAGTCGTGAGCCTGGTGTTGGCTGGCAGGGATCCAAAGGCCGGACTCGCGGTTCTCAAGAGGCTGGTCCTGGCCGGCGAGGTCGTGGCCCTCACCGGTGTTGCGGGGAGCGCGACGCTGGGACAGGGTGCGCGAGCGAGTGGAGAGCTTGGAAGAGACGGCGGCGTTCTGCTCCACCCAGTTGGTGAGGGCATCCTCGCAGTCCTGGATGACGGCCTTGGAGGTCTCGTAGCCGTCGTAGGCCTGGCGAGTCTCACCAGGGGTGACAGGGGTGTCGTCGACCAACTCGAGAAGGTGCTTGCCGTAGCCGGCAATGATGGCCATCTTCTCGCTATGCTCGCGGAGCGCATCGAACTGGTAGGTGAAGGCAGCCTTCAGCTTCTCACGGGTGATGTTGGAAAGCTGGGCCTCAGCGACGAGAGACTCAGCCTCGGCACGGACAAGCTCCTGCTCGAGGACGACGATCTTGGGGCTGTTGGGCTCCTTGTACTTGAGCTGAGCAATCTGGTCGGTGATCTTCTGCTTGCCTGTGGAAAGGGTCAGTAGCCGTCTTGTGGCAAAATGACAACTATTCTCAACTTACGGTCTCTGCTGGGCTGGACGGAAGCCTCAATGTTGCGAACGCTCTTGATGGTAACGCGGTACTGGTCGTAGCGGTCGACGAACTGGTCCTCAAGCTCACCGATCTCGTAGATGAGCACACCGAGCTTGTCGGTGACATCGGAAACATCGTCATCGAGACCCTCGCCCCAGATGGAAAGTTGTTGCTGTGATTTTCATTAGCTGTGTTCTTAAATGCCTTTGAATTGTGCGCAACTTACAGCAACCTCCATACGCTCGCGACCGACAAGCTCCATGGAGCGCATGACGTTCTTCTCCATCTTTACGAGCTGGGAGAGCTTCTTTGCGAGATCGGGGCCGAAGGCGCCGGGGTGGACGGACTTGCGGAAGTTGTGGCCTGGGAGAGACTGCTATTAGCATACTTGGGACACAATCTGCGCATAGAATGCGACATGGACATACCAATGTTGGTCTTGCCAAAGAACCTGCCGCTCTTGGTGGTGGCCGAAGGAGGCGGCGGGTTCTGGATTTGCGAGGCGGTGGGGGCGCGCGACTGGCGCATGGAGTAGGTGCGGTGCATGATGGCGGTGTTTTTTGGTGTTGTCTGTGGTGTGTGTATGAGAGTACAACTATGTTGGTATAGAGGTGTGTAAGGAGAGGAGAAGGGTCGAGAGAGAGTGTAATCGAGGCTTTGTTGTGTGCCGGATGCTCACATGAAGGGAGGCGGGCAGAATCTATGGCAACGCACAGGACACAGCTACGTCACACTTCCGGGGCGCCGATCATCCCGTAAGATCGCCGGGAGCACTGACAACGGCTTTGACCAGACAACGAATCGACACGCCATTGAGACTGTGAATTGGAATAGACCCGACTCTTCAACTGACTTCGTCTGCATAGCCATACAGATGCCACCTCGCTCCACGCGAAGGTCACCAAGATACCATCACGTCATTGAGCCTGCGAGGAAAAAACAAATACACCCAGCATATCACGATATGTATGCACTTTAGAGAGCTTCCAGACAACAAAAAGGGTTGCTGCGAAACGATGCCGCGGCTTGCCGCCTGAATCTGTATCCTTGTTCATCGTGGGCGCTAGGAAAGTCTACAAGATTGGTTGGTGAGGTCGCGCCAGACTTGTTTGCCCTGTTTGAACTCTCTGGGCCAATGCAAATCCATTCCCATTCGCCTATGACCTCATGCGCATTGGAATCAAGTCCAAGATGTCGGAAGAGTCACGAGGGCTGGTTTTGCCCTGCTGAAACACTTGCAAATCGATTGATTACGTACGGTAGGCATGCTGAATATGGATGATCGAGACATGCAGCTCAATTTATCTATTCACAAATAAGCCTTGCCAGGTACTCAATTTGATCGTCTGGGCAATTTGTTGGCCTCATCCAATACCCTAGCACGTAACGAGCAAGATCTGTCCCATCGCTGACACATAACCTGCCTAAAAATATTTGCATCCTACATAAGGTACCTACCTAGCCTTACATGAATCTGCACGACGTCTCGAATGCCTTGCCGAAAAGGCATGGCGAAATCCGGTCGCGTTGCTAGATCGGCGTGGGTTTCTTCTGCCCGCGTCCGCGCCCCTTCAGGACACTGTACTGGCAATAATCAGCAGAGTACTCAACAGCTACATGCAGGTAGGTACTTGTCTCGATCGCTCAGTCAACTACCGTCACCACAGCATATCCGGAAAGACTCCCACTACAGTACCTACCCAATGTATCCATCTGATATGCAGGCCCGCCGACTGCTCACTTCTTCGGCGCCGCAATCCTCCCCCTACACTCCCCAAACCCAAGCACCGTCCTCCCACTCCCATCCTCACACCACCCCTCCAGAACAACCTCATCCCCATCCTCAAGATACCCAACTTGATACTCACTCCCCTCCACCCCCTCGGGCATAACTTTGGTCCCCGTCATCTCAACCTCATACAAACACCCCAACTCCACCTTCCCGCCATTTTCATCAGTACCAGACCCCGATATCGTCCCGGTCCCAATCAAATCCCCAGTCTGCATTCCGCAGCCGCTGGCAGCGTGGTGAGTGAGCTGTTGGTAGGGGGTCCAGTACATGTATTTGAGGTTGGAGGTGCTGATGGGATGGGGTTGGCCGTTGCGGACGAGAGTTATTTTCAGTCTGATGTCTAGGGCAGCGTTGGAAGGGTCGGGCCAGGTTAGGTGGGGGAAAGGAGGAGGGTTCTGAACAGTGTTGGGGGCGCAGGAGAAGGGCTCGAGGGCTTCGAGGGGCACGATCCAGTTGGAGATGCTGGTGCCGAAGCCTTTGGAGTGGAAGGGGCCCTGTTTTTGGGTGAGTGGGAGGTTAGCATTGCTAGTCTTCGTCTAGATTTGTGCGTCTAGATGAGGACTTTGAGAACTGTCAACTCACCAGAGGTCTCATCTCGAATAACTGATGGTCACGGGCAGACCAGTCGTTCAGCAAGACAAAGCCGAAGATGTGCTCCTTTGCATCTTGGATGTCGAGGCGTTCTCCCCATGGGACTGGTTTAGAGAGGAAGTAGCCCATCTCGAGTTCGAAGTCTAGCCTTCTTGTAGGGCCGTAGACGGGCTCTGAGTCGATTCCGTTGGAGAAGTAGACGTTCGAGGGTCGAGTGACGGTGCTTGGGGTGGGTAGAACGGAGGACACGCGGGAGTTGTAGACTGATGGGGCCTGGAATGGGAAAGAGAGGTTTGCATTAGCGATTTGATTGCACTTAAGCAATGGTAGTCTGTCTTTATTGGACATACATAGAACCAGTTCTTAGGGATTTTCGCTTCGGCCATCTCGCCCGAGCAATTCTGACAATGCTCCAGGCTGGTGTAGAAGTCGGAGAAGCCCTGCATTTGCATCGGCAAGTGCTGCTTCACTTCGTCTAGTTTCAGCAAACAGTCTTCAGGAATCGCGCTACTCTCAACATCTCGCTGGAGCTGCTCGCGAACGGCGATGCGAAGTTTCCAATCCAGAGCAGCAAATGTGTTTAGAACAGGCTAGAAGTATCGTTAGTCGATTTTTCCTCACAAGGTAGTCTGTCTTATCTGGTGGGGTTGGATTGATTTTCCTAGAGTCGCTACTATACTCACCTGCTTGAATACTTGCTCGAAATCGACACCATTCTTGTCTTCCTTGCTCACGCTGGAAAAACGTCCTGACTGAGCATACCGGGCGAGATCGATTGCGTGGTCGCCGATTGCTACAGCACAGCGAGGCTCGCTGTCTTTGGTCGATATCACGCCGAATGGGAGACATTGGATGGTGAAAGGCAGTTTGTCCAGAATTGGGCTCGACATGTTTGATCTTTCTTCGTTTTTGTGAACGCGTTGGGGGCGGATCTGCGAGACGCTGGAATTTGTAGAAGTTGCCAATATGTTGCTGAAACCGAGTGCAGTTTGTCGTTCGAGAAAGAGAGGTAAGTCGGTCGGCGGCCCCTCACACCCGGTCTTATTACAGTTGGAGCTCCATCGCCGTGCATATACATGCGTTCATTGGTGCCTTGACTCCCTTCCTTCAGATTGTTAGAATCGACAATCTTCAGGCTCAGTGACTCCTGGCATTCTTTGAACTACATTTGTATGTTCTTTTTCCAACGGATGTACCCCAATACTGCAGATCTTGAGCAACGAGAACGAGCATTCTCGATGTTGTTGAAATAGCCGATCAATGAAGTGGTGCTGTATTTACACATATATTTTACATCGTACTGCCAGACGTCGTCAATGCTGGCGAGTCCAGATGGCATGGTACCAGTACACTGCCGCCCCCGTCCCGTCCTTTGAAATGGAGCGGTTTGAGCCTCCCCATTCCTCCTCAAAGTACAATAGGCGATTCCTGCCATAGGGGATCCACTGGCAGCAATCCATCTTTTCTGGTATCGTTACCACTGCGCCATATGAGTGATAATTTCCAATGACTTTGTCTCGAATCATTTTCCACAATTCCAGGCAACATCATTTACCACACTCTGCAAAGCGGCATGCCTCCGATCTTCCTCTCAACACACTCTCTTGCCTCCATGACACCTCTGTCTGTGCTCACGGCCATCATCTCACCGACCTGTGTCATTCCCTTGACTTCTCCTGCACGTCCTCCTCGCACAACGATTCCAAGCTGCGTCGAGTTCAGCCATATCCGCTTTGTCGGCTTCGAGATCATCTGTGCCTTGTGCAGCACGGGAAGGCCATCCCAGTACTTCAAGCCAAGCCATAATCGCCTTGAGGCTCTGTTTGCTTGTGTGACTACACCCTCGGTATCCAGATCATCGAGATCCGCGTTCTCGTCCGATGTGAGTGTAAGCGGCTGGTTTTCGATCGTGAGACCCATGGCCTCGACAGGAACGCCCTCCTCTTGCAATTGTGCCGGAGTCCTGGTAGCGTAGAGGCTCGCCCATTGCACGTCCACCTCGTTGAAGCCTTCGGCGATCAGTTGTTCAGGAGTCGCGCGCTGCATGACCATCCGGCTGAGCGCAGTCTCGCGGTCCTTTTCTGCGAACGCGGAGCGCGCGCGGAGCCCTCCAGTCATCTTTGACCCATCGCGGAGACCGGGAGGGAAGCAGGAGGCGGGTGGTGATGGGCCGCCAAGCTTGACTTGGGAGAAGAAACCTTGCTTCTGGAGCAGGAGTGCGACCGAGAGGTGGAGGCGAGTATGAGGGATCGAGGTGAGGCCGAGACGTGCGAGAGATGCGTTTTGCAAGTGCGAGCAGACGTGGGCGAGGTTGACGAGAGACATGGCGGTGGTCGTGTGGCCGCGATGGCCTGTGAGATGGATTTTGCGCGCGAAGGAAGACCGAGACTCGTTTGAAGGCGGATGCAGCAAGTGTCAGATTTTGAAGATTCCGCGGCCGTCCTGCTCCTGTTGATGTTTGAGTTGTTCTTGCAATTGGCGACACAATGGCTCGCTGCTCTGTTCCTTGCCTTGATCAACTTTCCTCGGAGGAGAAGCCATCGGAAGTGGACGATCTCCGATGCTGCTGTCAGCCTGAGGCATCAATAACATGCCCATCTCGCTGTCTCCGCCGCCTTCCTCTCGATTGGTCTCGTTAAGCGCCGCCCAGCTTCCAACTCATCGCCCAGTTGCTGTATGCGCGCGCGTCTGACCGGGCAAAAGCTGGCGTAGATGTAGGCTGGCCGCGTCTCGGGTCAGAGCTGAGAAAAGTGTTGGTTATATTTCTCTCTCGTCCTCCGTTCACCCTCTCATCTTCATGTTGTTTGTTGTATCCGTATTGTTTGAACTCACGGTCAAGATCGCTTCGCTATACTTAGTGGCCTGGACTGCACGCCACTCAAGCAGAGAGTACACAAAGGCTCTCCTCGAGGTCGCTAACGATTGTGTAAGCATTGCCGAGTCTGCCTACGCGACTAGAGGCCTTGTTCCTACCCGGGTTTAGGAGAGCGACAGTCTCAGCAATATGCCTGCTCTACCGGGCGAGAGCCTGTTGACCACGGTGTATGTCTGCGCACGAGTCTTGATAGGGTGTGGCCACGATACTGATCAATGGTAGATTTGCCGATGTTCACTATTACTTCAATGACCCGTCATCGAAGCCACTGCATCACAGGTTATCCAGAGGCAGCTACACATACGTCTACCACAATCCATCGACAAGCCGCGCCAAACTCGAAATCGCAAACCATGCTGGGACGCCAGAGCAAGATGCCTTCTTTGGCTATCTTGATGCGGTCAAGAGCTTGCGCTATTCACATAAACAGCCGACATTGTTCACCTTTACGCTGGACAGAGCTTCAATTCCCAGCCAGAACGAGTGGCACTTGAGCACGTACGACGAGCGAAACGAGCAGAAGTATCTCTACTGCATGCATACGCTCGACATTTACTTGTGGACGGAAAGAGACGCTGCAACCTTTTTGGCACATCTACAGAGCACCTTGCCGACTGAGAAGTTGGACATCCGTGACGCACCTGCATCGTCCAAAGCCAGCCTGGCCGAGCATCGTGACTCGATGAGTCCCGTAGTTCAACAACTGGAGAAGACTGCGATTGGAGCCCACTTCCACCCTCGAGCAGAGAGCACCGCCTCGATACACTCATTCCCAGGCCCACCAGCATCGGCACAGTCAGGCGGAGTTGCGGTTTCGCCGCCATCGCCACCACAGCAGCAGCAGCAGCAGCAGCAGCAGCAGCAGCCTGTACCCATGGCATACAACCCTGCTGCTCCCATAGCGCCAGAGCCAATTGCTCACCGTGAGAAGACGCCACCACCCGTTGATGATACTCCCGGAAGAGGCACGCCGAGTGCAGTCGGCTTTGGGCAAACTCAATACGCCACAGTACCACATGGATTCCAACCAAGTATGCAGGGTACACCTCAGCAATCGTACTTCTCCGGGCCTCCTCAGACGCAGCAAAGACAGACATCATACGGCAGTATGCCCGGTCCACCACAACACGGGACGCCACCAAACAATGCGCCGCGAACACACTCCGGATCACTCCCACCACCGCCTCCCCCTCAATCGCAGATGGGTCCATCACCCATCCAATACACACCCGGTTTCAGTCCACCACCGATCGGTCAAGGTCTGCAACCATCTTCTCCGCCACCGAATCAGGCATCCTTTAACCGCCAATCGTCCTACGGCCAGCCAACGCAACAGTTTGCGTCTTTTGTACCTCAATCTCCAGGTTTCTTGAACCACCAGCAACAACAGCCACCCACTCCATCCGCCCCACCTTCTTACAACAACCATACACCTCTGAACTCACCTGGCTTGCCCCCTCAGCAGCAAGCCGCACAGATTGCCGGTTATAGCAGTTTTTCATACACCCAGCCTCAACAGCAAGCGCAACCGGGCGCATATAACCCACATGGAGCGTACTCGGGTGACGTTCATGGTCAGCTATACACGCCGACAGAGGTGGAGAGTGCGGCGCAGTTATCGGAGAAATCCAAACAGCCATATGTGCCGGGCCAGCCTGGCCAAGAGCGGAAGGACTCGTTCAGTGGGAAGTACAAAGTCAATGAAAGGGTTGATAAGGTTGAGAAGGGAGTTGGACGATTTTTGAAAAAGTTGGATAGCAAATGGTAGGGTGTGTGATGGGTGAGACTTGGTCGGCACATACGCGAATAATGAACATGAAATTGTATGCCAATGTTACAAATTACAAGATCGTCCTCACGCATTCTAGCAATCGCCATTCGAAAAGTGAAATGTTCAATGTATGGATCGCTAGAGGAGGTTGATGTGATATGACAGGACATATGTTCGAGCAGCCGACGTCAGGGAGAAAGAGAGAACGGCAAAGCCAAAGCGGACGATCCCGGGCGGGTGCTTCTTGCGACTTGAATGTTGGAAGCTCACTGAGACGACGACGCCAGCTATTCACGCGACCATATCCACCTCATAATGTTGCGACTTGCCATTGCGCGTGGCGCCAGAGCCTCTGAGCAGGCCCTGCAAAGGTCTGCCAGAACCCAATGGCAATCACAGCGCCTGCGCCAGCCGCTCATTGTACGTTGACTTCCACATCACAGACGCGCCGCAATGCTCCTCGATGCTGACAACATGTCCTCCGCAGCGCACATTCGCCGATGCAAGATCGCCTGACAAGACTGTCCTGCCCGGCTCTGCAAGCCACCAGGTCGCCGGTGTCCCCCAGGATCCCATTGCTCAGCAGGCCGACGCTCCAGTAACCGCAGCCGGCGACATCCCCGTCTCTGGCCTTCCTAAAACTCCTCCTACACCTACCGAGGCCGATGCGGCCGTCGCAAAGGAGATTTCGTCGATTACTCCGTCCGCCACTCCGTCGAGCACTCCCTCCACTACCGGAACCGCAAGGAGCACTACTTCGCCCAGCCACGGTAACCTGCCTCCCACCGGCCACGGCACCGCTGCCACTGGCCCGACCGGACCTATCAAGCCCAAGCCCAAACGCCGTTTCCGCCGCTTCCTCTTGACCCTCATCGTTCTGTCGGCGCTGGGCTACGCAGGTGGTGTCTACTACGCGCTCAAGAGCGACAACTTCCACGACTTCTTCACCGAGTACATTCCTGGCGGCGAGGATGCCGTGTCCTACTTTGAAGAGCGCGAGTTCCGCAAGCGTTTCCCTCCTCGTCCGGTTGAGAGCAAGAACTGGCCCCAGAAGCGCGGAGAGAACAAGGTGACCATTGGCAAGAGCAGCGGTCTTTCCGCTAAGCCTTCGGAAGAGAGCGATCTCGGCACCAAGGGACGTCACAACGGCGCACAGGCTGATTCCAAGCCCCAGCCTGTGGCTGCCGCGAAGGAGAAGGCCAAGGAGGTCAAGGAGACCGTCAAGGATGCAGCGGACAGCGCAAAGAAGGCAGTCACCAAGGAGGCACCTGCTGCTGCGCCTAAGCCTGCCGGCCCTGCTGTCTCTACGGTCGACCACGTCAATGTCGCTGAGGCTACCGAGCCCGTAGTCCAGGAGCTCGTCAAGATGGTCAACAACATCATTACTGCCGTCAACGCTAGCTCCGAGGCCGGCAAGTTGAGCACCACAGTCCGCAGCGCAAAGGACGACCTCCAAAAGATTATTGGCGAGATCTCCACGCTGAAGGAAGTCGCCGCCCACGATGCTAAGACCCAGGTCCAGAACGCCCACATGGAGTTTGATGGTGCGGCCAAGGAACTTGTCCGTCGTCTGGAGGCGGAGATGCGTGAGACCGAGAGCAAGTGGCGCGACGAGTACGAATCCGAGCGTGAGAGGCTGAGCAACACCTACCAGCAGCGCCTCACTGCTGAGCTTGAGGCTGCCCGCCGTGTTGCCGAGGAGAAGAACAAGAACGCTCTCCTCGAGCAAGAGATCAGCCTGCAGAAGAACTTCAGCAAGTCCGTCAAGGCCAAGATCGAGGAGGAGCGCGATGGCCGTCTTTCCAAGCTTGACGAGCTCGCCACCTCTGTTGCAGAGCTCGAGAAGCTTTCCGGCGACTGGAACGAAGTCATTGACGCCAACCTCGCTACTCAGCACCTGCACGTCGCTCTCGAGTCTGTCCGCAACGCTGTCCTGAACTCCGAGCACCCTACTCCCTTCATCAACGAGCTCGTCGCTCTGAAGGAGGTCAGCAAGGGTAACGACGTTGTCAACGCTGCCATTGGATCCATCAACCCTGCCGCCTACCAGCGCGGTATTCCTACCCCCGCCAACCTGATCGACCGCTTCCGCCGTGTGGCGTCTGAGGTCCGCAAGGCCTCCCTCCTGCCCGAGGATGCTGGTGTTGCATCCCACGCCGCCAGTGCTGTTCTCAGCAAGATGATGTTCACCAAGAAGGGCGAGCGTGGTCTTCCCAACGGCGACGACGTTGAAGCAACACTTGCCAGGACCGAGGTTCTGCTTGAAGAGGGTGACCTGGAGAGCGCCACCCGTGAGATGAACGGCCTCAAGGGCTGGGCTGGTGTGTTGAGCCGCGACTGGGTCGCCGAGACGAGGAGGGTGTTGGAGGTCCGACAGGCTGTTGATGTAAGTGTTTGCCCCTGCAAAACGTGATAATTTGCATGTCGCTGACTTCATATCTACAGGTAATCGCCGCCGAGGCCCGCCTTCAGAGTCTGCTCGTCCGATAGGTCTGAGCAAGCAAGGTATTGAAAGCAAGTTGTGTCTTTTGTGAGCTATGTAACTATATTCTAGACCAAGTCGTCGAGGAGGCCTAGTCGGATTGCGGCTGTGTATAGCAAGGAAAAGCAATCTTCTCGTTCATCTCGGTCTTTCGATGCTCTCGATTGACTGTGGTCGTCGGATACCACTCGCCCTTGAGAGATGTGAGTTCTTACGTTACTGCTGAACCGTGTCTCTGCTGAATTCAAGGGCTGTGCGTTCCCGTCTGCACTACCCGATATGCTGTGACAACCAAAATTATGGCAAGCTGCACATGTTGAAACGTATCGATTTAAATGCAAAGTAAGAAGTAGAAGGATGCGTCTCATACTCGCGGTGTCACATGGAATCTATCACTTTGTTTCCAAATTTACCCCGCTAGGCACCAGCGCTAAACCGCGCCAGCCCGACCTGGTCAGCTACCTGTCAAGCTAGTGAGCTTTCTTATACGTGCAGCCAATTCAAACGGACGACAACACAAACACCACATCACACCAACTACCGTCGCATGAACGACCTTCTCGTACCTCAACCAACATGGAGAAGACACTCCTGTCAACTCTCCCCGAGGAGCTCATCAGCAACATCGCCTGCAAACTAGGCAGCGACGACATATTCGCTTTCAGATCGACCTGCCACGGAATTCAGATCAAGACGTTCCACGAGTTTGCGACCGAATACTTTTCCGAGAAATGCGTCCACTTCACAACAGATAGTCTGCAGACCCTCGTCGGCATCTCTGACTCCAGACTCGCCAAATATGTCAAAACCTTGTCTGTTGTGACCGCAATGTTCGACAATCTGGGATTCTCATGTCCCGGTCGCTCCTCAACGCATTGGAGACCCACTGTGCGCCAAAGCGAGGCCTACAAGTTCTACATGCGCGATCAGACCGATTTAAACCGCACTCACAATGACATGAAATTCCTCGCGCAAGCTCTCCGCTCGCTTCCGTCCCTCAAGACTTTGTCAGTCCTCGACACTCCTGCCCTCTTGGGCCCAACCACCGATTATCGTGGTGGCAATAAAGTCTTCCGACAGACGGGAACACATCCGATCAACGGCCGTGATTCAATGGCGCGCATCCAGTCAAAGGAGTTCCAAGCACACCTCCAGCACGTTTGGTTCACTGTTCTCCTCGCAGTGTCCTGTGCGAATGGGAGTCAACTGAAACTTGAAGAGTTCAACACAAACTTTTGCACCGACGCCAACTTCCTCACGCCAAAGCATTTTACGGTGAAGCCTTCCATGCTTACCAAGCTTTCTGGGCCATTCGAAAGCATTTCTCGCTTACACCTGCACATGAGAACGCCAGACGACAACAAGCGCACCAAGGACATGTTTGCGAGGTTCACGGCAACGCTCCCCAACCTGAAGGAACTAGCGCTTGACTTTGACACAAAGTCACACTCTAGCGGTTTGCTCTTCCGCAGGTTCACTGCGGGAATCGATTTCTCGAAGCTCACATCTCTGAACGTACTTGGGCTTTCAATCGATGCTGCCCGCTTGACAAAGTCAATATCCCAGCTCACGCAGGTCAAGGACCTGAGACTTTACTGTGTGGAGGTCACCCCAGGCTCATGGCCTACAGTGCTCGTCGCCATCAAGAAGCTCGAGAATCTCAACCATCTACACCTGCAGTACCTCCGGGAATCTGGCTGCAAGAGCTACTTCCTCAAACAGCGAGACACTGCTCCCTTCGACGATCCCGACGAGCTGGATGCCGGGTTCTTCGCCGACGAGTGGGATGACGAGGACGACAACAGCGATGTGGACGATTACTCAGATGGTGATTTGCCAGAGCTCCACCCTGTCGATGAAACGAGGACGGGACAAACTACAACCAACGACCATGCTGCCGCTACTACCACTACTGCTCCAACCACCACCGGCGCAACTCAGGTCGACGAAGACGTCATGTCCGAGTACGTGCCGGATCACGGCATCGACAGCGGCGAGAGAGGTTTCTACATCTGCGTCGAGGGCCACGAGAAGATCGCCAAGAGACTCGTGACGTTCATCGAAGAGTACAACGTTGGAGACTACATGGACCCGACAGATGATCTGATGGGCGCCATGGGCGCATTCCCAGGTGATGGTGCCATGGGCGTAGGCGCCATCCCAGTCGGAGGCGGAATGGCGATTCCTATCGCTGTTGGCACAGGTCCTCCTCCTCCTGGCGCTACTGTTGGTCAAACGGCGGGTGGTTTCGGTGCTTTCATGAACGCCATGGGTCTTGTCGGTCTAGGTCCGCTGCCTGGTGTTGCAGCTCACGGCCATCACCATCCTCCAGCGTTCACTGCGGGTACTGATCCTACTGCCACTGCCACTCCTGCTGCACCTGCTCCTGCCGCGGGCAATGCAAGTACTGCTGTCAATGAAGCTGCACTTTTTGCTCCTGCTGTGACTGCCACTTTCGACGACGGTGGCTTTGGGGTCGACGGAAGCTTTGACGACGACGGAGGCGCGCTCATTGGCGACATGGATTGACCAGCCTCTCCTGGAGCAAGAGCGTAGACAGCATGCTCATCATCAGCTACGCGAGAATGGTAGCGAATACAGTGCAAAGGAACGGGGGGAACTCAGCGGTGCGCGATACACAAGTTTTTTTTCGGCTTACGACGTGACCCTACAGAACCGGGCACGACTTTTCTTTCTCTTTCCCCTTTTGATGGCCGGCAGTAATGGACAATGGACAATGACCGGAAGCTTGAGGAGCACGTCTTTCCCCCTATCAGCTTAGGTAGCTTGAAATACCCAGAACGCGAGCGAGCGAGCGAGCTTTCTTGAATTGAATCGAATGATTTGCATGACCTCGTTTCCCCATTCCCATGCTCCCCCCTGACATGTACATGTAAAGATGTACTTGCTTGCAATGTCATGGCAGACGTTTCCCCCTCAGATCCGCCAAACATCCATCCCAACACCGCAAACTAGCACGCCAGCAGAACCCTCGTTGTCGTCATCATCACGCTCGCCATCCAGCCGCAGAAGTGACATACAAGACACATCCGCGACAGAAGTGTAAACGTTCTGCACTTTGCGCACTCGCAAGCCCTCGGCGCCGCCGCTTCCCCATCCTGCTTCCACGTCGACTGCGACCGCAACCTCCCAAAGCTTGACGCGCTGGTCGATGCTGGCGCTCAAAAGGTAGAAAGTGTCATGCTCGTCGGCAGAATCCGTCTTTAGGCGCGCGTAAGTAGCCAACGCCGTGACGGCTGCTGCGTGGGCGCGGGGGATTGATAGCGTGCTGCACATCTCGGCATCGGGGTCCGTTGACAGCCGTGAGAGGGCAATGCTGTTGTCGTCGCTGGCTGTTACTAGCAGCGTGGAATTGTCGCGTAGAGTTTGGGTTGTGCTGGCTAGGATGGCGTTTTGGTGGACTTTGTGTCTGCGGGGCCAGGATAGCGATGATGATGATGGTGATGATGATGATGCGGTCTGCCCGTCGACGGTGCCGGTTTCTTCCCATAGGGCGATGTAGCCATCTGTGGCGGTCGTTATCAGCGAGGTGGTATCTTTGGTGCCGGTTGCTGTTGAGGCCGGTGAAGACGGTAGGCTCAACACGCCAGTCAAGCAAGCTGTCAGGTAATCTCCTTCTGCTTGCAAGGTCCATGTGCTGTCGCTCTGATTGTATCGCCAGCGTTTGAGGGTCGAGTCGGAGTAGGCCATCGTGATGTTGAAGGCTGAAACTCCTTCTCCTTCTCGATCTTGACCCGTGTTAGCAACCCGCTCGCGCACGTCGAAATGCATGATCCTGAGATCTGAGGTTCTGGACCTGGGATGTGCGGACTCGCAGAAAACACCCAGACCAATCAGCGGCACGTCGCGGCTCACGCGCCACACGTAGAACTCCTCAGAGCCGGCACTAGAGAATAGATGGCGGCCGTCTGCGGACCATGTGAGGTGCTGGATGCCGGTATTGTGCTTCCGCAGCGTCTGCAGACATTTGAAACCACCAGAAGACGAGTAGGCGAAAAGCTTGATGTCAGTATCCTCTGCCCCGGTCGCGATGATTTGATGCTGGCACGCAGAAACTGCGACTGATTTGATCTCCCTGCCGTGGCCGCCAGGGTGAATGGTGTGGTGTGGTAGCTCTGACTGCGTTCTGCGCATCAAAGTCGAAGATTGGGTCCAAACAAAGGTACCACCACCGCTACCACTCTGCTCGTTTGGGTCGTAGGCCCAGTTGAGATTCACTCTGCCGCCGCACCGGACTGTCAATACATCTTGCTGAGTCGTTGCGTCGTGTGCGATGAAATCTTTGCCGCCGAAGCCCCAGATGCGCAGGTGGGAGTCGGCGGTGAAATCCATTCCTTCGATGTTTGGTCCGAATGGCAAGTCCAGTTGGTGTGCCAACTCTAAGGAAAGAACGGAATCTTCACTGGTTGCTCGATGCACGGCATATGTGCCATCGCGGCCAGTTGAGAAGAGATAGCCCGAGTTGTCGTCGCTGTTTACATCGGCTTTCCAGCGCAATGCAGTGATGGACTCCTTGCCGTGGCATGACTGTAGTGAGTGGATAGCTGTAAGTGGCTGGCGTTCATTGGCGTCTGGTATTTGATAGACGTTCAAGGCTCCTTTCCTGGAGCCGAGAAGAGCGTATTCGAATTCGCCACACCGAATACGCAAGAAGCTGGTTACGATGAGACCGGGAGCGATGCCAAGTAGGCGTGTGGTCGAGTAGTAGGCCATTTGTTGGTCCTGGTCGGTCAACGTATGGATATCGAGCAGCTGCGCAGTCGACGAACCTACAGTCGTGACTAGTAAGCTGAGTCCCTCTGATACAAAGTGATTGGTGTCTTCTGCTCGTTCGCTTGAGAACAAGCCGGCTACTTTGCCCGTTACCTCTGCCACTGAGAAGTAACTTCTCGATCGGAAAGAATACATGATCACCTTGCCTCCGATACCTGCGACAAATGCCACACCCGATCCGCCAGTGACTATCGAAAATGTTTTGAGGCTCTCGTGCGATTCGTGAGTCTCTAGAGACGACGAACCGTCCCGATTGAGCGTCAGGGCTATAACATGTCCGCTCGCAGTCGTAGCTACAAGTGTATCAGAGTTTACGAATGCAAACGACTTGTAAGCGTCTTTGAGGCCAAGCAGATCGTTCTTGATATCGAACGTTCGAGGAATCTTCTCGACAGACGGCAGTAATGCGATCGCGCCATCGGCGCCGCCAGTTGCGCACCGACCATCGTCGATTGTGGCTGACCAGATGTTCTTTCCCACATGGAGAGGGTGAACATGGGATTGTTCCAGCTCGTATTTTGAGTCGCCGGTTTCCATCGTGATGGTCTTCACATCCCATATGATGCGACTTCCGTCTTCACCAAACGAAGCCAAGGACAAAGGGCGAGTAGTCGATGCATCCTCTCGAAGAAAATGGATGCTCCAGATCCTCGAAACATGGCCCATGGCTTTAGCCAGGAGTGGTGGTGCGTAGACATTAGACTGATCTGTCGACCCGAAGCCGGTCTCACGCTGGATCTCCGTCAAGCTTGGACACTCGCTGCCGAGATCAGAAATGTCCCACAGCCGTACGGTCCGGTCATCGCTGCAGGTGGCAAGTACGCGAGAAGGTCCTCCTAATGTCTGTTGGCTTATGGGCCGTGAGACCTGAACTCCAAACACTGAACCTTCATGCGCTTGGTATATGTAATGAGTCTTGGTCGTCGACTCTTGCCGTGTACTTGACTCAAAAGAGGTTGACCAAAGTATAATATCGCCGAACGCAGTTCCTGACGCAATGAGACAGGAGAAAGCACTTAGCCATGAGATGTGCGCGCAATACAAGATGCAATTGGATCCTGAGACGAGTGTTTCTGTCGAAATGCTCGCCGTGCCCGTATTTTCAGAAGATGATCGGAGCGTGCAGCGAATGAGGGCATTGTGAGCGGTTATGAGTGCGACCTGTGCCAGTGCTCTATTTTCTGGTGCTTGAGAAAATGCAGCGTCGAAAATCCAGTCACCGACGTCTTGTTGCGCAACGACGACAAATTCGACCAGGCCGTCAGAGGTCCGATTTGAGGTCACAAATGCGACATGACTGCCTCCGTAGACGAGAACATGGCGATTTGTCTTGTCGATTACGATCTTGTGAATAGCCTGCGAACGGAATATGCGTGCAGATCCCAAGTGCTCTCTCCGGTCGGTACTGTACGCCGCCAAATGCGTGCCCTCGCCAGCAAGAAGAAGATGAGGCGAAGAATATGTCAAGGCCGTTACTGGTACTTTGTGGTGCTCATGGCGGAGCGAACGAGGCCGCATTGGCGTGATCGTGTAAGTGAGGTACACGTGACCGGACTAGAAATGCTGTCGAGATTGTGGTGGGTTTGAAGTAATTATTATTGTATGTAGGGTACTTCTGTACCGACGATCTTTCTGGCAGCGATTAGGGTCGGGCGTCAAGCAACTTGTTTGACTTTGTCTCAGACGTTCGCCGACAACGACACCCCCTGCCATTGGATTGGATTGGGCCGGTTGACAGATAACTAGACTCCTAGAGTCGACCATCGCGCGCCATCATTCGTTCGCTAACTCTATTCCGCCATGCAGCAGCAACAACAACAACAATCCGACGAGTCTGCCCAGCCGTTGGCCGACTCGCCTCAGCATCACACGCCGCGACGCCAGCTTGCCCACGCGCGCCTACCTTCGAATGCCCCGCCGCTCAACTATACACCGCAAGCATACCAGCAACAGCAGCAGCAGCAACAACAACAGCAGCAGCAATCCTACACAGCGAACCCTCCGCCTGCCTTTAACATCCAGCCGCCAACCAACTCTGGCTCTGGCTCCCTTCCTTCGGCCATCCTTCCATCCAACGCCGGTGCCGGTATGAGCAACGTCCCCGGTTCCTTGCAGCCGGGAGCTGGCGCCAACGTGAGGTCGTCAGCACCCAGCTCGACCGCGCCAGCATCCACGCCCAACATGCAGCCGCATCCTATCCAGACGAACTCGCAGCAGTATGCGCAGTCGTCGCAACCTCCCTCCCGCTCCAACACACACCACAGTCATTCTCGCAGCAGTCCCGCAGGCATGGACGGCCTCTCTTCGACAGGTCAGAAGTACATACCGTTCAACCAGACGCCTACGCAAACTCCAATCTCCTCAAACCCGAAAGCGTACAATGCCAGCACTCCAGCTGCCGGAACCTCACACAGCCCATTGAACTTGACAGACATCCGTTCGCGAACAATCTCCGATGCGCAGGAGCCGGCTATGGGCACGAACATGATGTTCAGCTATAACGATGCGCCGACGAATTCCAACTACATGGCTCCCTTTGCGACATACGCCTTCGACTGGTGCTCATGGCCGGTTCAAGGAGGTGGGAGTAGCGCGGGTAAAATGGCGGTGGGGAGTTACTTGGAAGATCCGCACAACTTTATTCAAATTCTCGACACGAATATCGTACCGCAGGACGTTACTGGACCTGGCCAGTCGCCTTATGGGCTTGAATACACCAAGGTGGCAGAAGCCACTTGCGCATATCCCGTTACAAGGATACTTTGGGAACCACCCAGTGCAACGAAGCCCTACACGGATCTCTTAGCCACGAGCGGCGACCACTTGAGACTTTGGAGTTTACCAGGTTCAACAAACAACATGAGCAGCAACATCAACCGAAGCGCAAATGTCAACACTCGCGAGGCTCCTCCTCAGAAGTTGCAACCATTGGCTTTGCTTTCCAACAGCAAAACACCCGAACATACCGCGCCCTTGACGTCTTTGGATTGGAACAAGCTCTCGCCAAAGCTCATAATCACTTCGTCCATCGACACAACATGTACAATTTGGGACATCCCGACCCTCACAGCAAAGACGCAGCTGATCGCTCACGACAAGGAAGTATTCGACGTCAGATTCTGCTCAAACAGTGTGGACGTTTTTGTCAGCTGTGGCGCAGACGGCAGTGTAAGAATGTTCGATTTACGCAGTCTGGAGCATTCTACCATCATCTACGAGCCTGCGGAAAAGAACGACAAATGTAAGTGCCACCCCCCCATGATTTCAAAATCAATACCAACAACTGACATCAATTTGCAGCCGGCTCACCAGCAGGTTCATCGCCTTCAAAATCCAGCGCCATGACTCCCACACAACCCCTCCTGCGCCTTGCCGCGTCTCCCTTCGATTCCCACATGCTCGCCACGTTCGCGTCAGACAGCAATCTCATCCGCATCCTGGACGTCCGCCAACCAGGCACTGCGCTGCTCGAGCTCCGCGGCCACCAAGGCAACCTCAACAGCATCGAATGGTCGCCTCACAAGCGAGGCATGCTCGCGTCCGGCGGCGACGACTCCCTCGTCATGACCTGGGACCTGATCAACCAAGAAAACCAAGCAGTGCTCCCAAGCATCAACGGCAACGGCGCCAACGCCGGCGACATCCCCATCAAAGGCCCCAGCTCGAGCTGGCAGTGCGAGTACGAGGTCGGCAACGTCAGCTTTGCGCCGGAGAGCATGCTGACGGCCCAGGGTGGGGATTGGTTGGGCGTCTGCGCCGGTCGCGGCGTGTGGGGCGTCAAGCTGTAGAGGGCTAGAGGAGGGGTTGGTTCTCCTCTGTTTTTTTGTATGCAAAATGAGTGATATGCATTTACGAGCGCGTGTCTTGAAACGGTCATCATTAGAGCAAAGGGGCCGTTTTCATTTTATTTTACAGAGTAGGGAGGGTATTTTGGGAAGATCAAACTTTCTTTCCTGGTTGAATCGAAAGCAAACAGAAAACTGCCCTTGTGAAATGATCCCTCGACCCTCGATCAAAATTGGTTTGCCCTAACACGAAGCTTGTACCTAGGTAATGTACAGTACGTCAAGCGGTGCGGTGCACACTGATCAGTCAGCCAACGCACGTCCCAGGCGAATAATGGTAGGAGCTTGTCCAGCAGAGTTGTGACCATCAAGGTCGCGGAAATGGAAAGAAAGAAAACAAACGCCGAATAATGTCCCCACTGGAGTAATTAAGGTAGTACCACCTCCCAATCTGACCAAAATTACCGTTCTCGGTTCATTCATTTTACTTATTTTGAGGTATCTATCCCTGCAACCCCTCCATGATGTGACCAGCACCAGCAAAATCCATCAGACCATCCTCCAGGCACTCATTGAACGCCTCCTCGAGATCGACGCCCTTGGGCGGAGGACCGGGGATTTTGGGAGCGGCGCTGCTCGGAGCAGAAGATGATGATGATGATGAACCACCAGCACCGCCACCAGCACCAGCACCAGCAGCCGAAGAACTCGGGCCATCGCTCTTGCTCACAACCGTGGCCATGACGTGGATGAGCGCCATCCTGCGCTTCGCCTTCTCGCCGACTTCGACCTCGCCCAGCGCTTTCGCGTGGTTGCCCGCGCCCTTGTAGAAGGTGAAAGCGTTGGAGAGGAGGGTCAGGCCGCTGTTGCGGATGGACTCGGAGAGCGTCGAGCCGGGCATGCTGGCGAGGCGGTAGCGGAGCAGCTCGGCGTCGCCCTTGGCCGCGTAGACTTCGGCCTTGCACTCTTTGGCGTCGTCGGTGGTGAGTTTCGAGGCTTTGGTCAGGCGGTCTTGGGTGATGCTGAGTTGCTTCCAGCAGTCGCTTGCGGGGAACTCGCTGGGGGAGGAGTCGCCCTGGTCGAGGGCGGAGAGGACGGCTTCGGAGCGGGCTTGCGCTTCGGTCATCAGGGCGTGTGCGTCGCCGTCTTTGCCGGGCATGTCAAAGGCTTGCAGGCGCTCGATGTAGGTCTTGAATTCGATCAGGCGGGCTGCGTATTGGGCGTCGGCGTAGGCGGCGATGAAGCTTGCCCGTGCGAGGCCGACTTCTAGCTTTGCGGCGTCCTGTTCATCTTCGGGGAGGAGGGCGATGTAGTTGGGGGCCTTGTTGTCGGTGAAGGCGTGCGCCATGTCGCCCAGATTGCCGAGAGCACTCTCCCCAACGAGGGGAATCAGCGTGGTCAGAGCGGAGAGGGATGCGTGGACTGTGTCGAGCAGGTCGCTGCCTGTGACCGGGTTCACGATGACGGCCGATTGCTCCTTCTCCTCCTCCCAATCTTCAGCATCTCCCTCCTCGTCTGCCTTCTCAGCAGTCTCCGCCTTGGCCTCAGCTCCTCCCTCAACTGGCACGCCACCATCCTCCTCCTCCGCTCCCTCATCACCTGATGAAGGGAAGTCGGCCTTTTGCTGCTCAATGGCCATCTCCTGCCTAGCAAGACATCCCTCCAACATCTCCAAGCTCTCATGCAAGCACTTGACCGCCTCCTCGTCCTCGCCATCCTCGCTCTCGGACAGCACTTCAGCAAGACTAGTCAGAACCTGACTGGCATTGAACCTAACATCCACATTCTCCGCATCCAACGCCAACGCCACCCTGTGGCTATCGAGCGTCTGCCTCAGCAACGCCACCAGATCAAGACCAAGCTTGTCGACAATCTCCGGGCTCTGGGTAAGTTCCAGCTCCAGACGGGCCTTGTTGTAGGCGAGGTCGAAGTTGGTGGCGAACTTCTTGAGACCTTTGTCGTAGACTTCGAGGGCGCGCAGGAAGGCTCTCCCTGACTTTGCTGGGTCGCCCGCGCGCCATTTGCCGCCTGTCTCTTCTTCCTTGTCGGCGGCTTCTTGGAATTCGTCTGGGGTTTGGGGCTCGATGGCTTTTGCTTTGGGCGCCTTGCCGGGGCGGGCGAATTGCTTTCCTTTGGCCATGTTGTGGGAGTATTTATTTCTTTGCCAGTAGAATTTTTCCGGGTGGTCACTGGTTGATTGCCGGTTACTGTATGAAGGCTTTGCAAATTTGTAGATAGATGGGTATGTGTGGGTGTTCAGGCGTCGATCTGATAAGGTAGTGTCGGGTGATGGCTCAGACGGAAAGTTTGTGAAGAAAGAAAGACTGCAGGGATTGGCGGGGTAGTTCGCTCAATACTCGGGCAGACCGCGTATTTCTCCATGTCTCTAGGCAGTGTTGGATGTAGGTAGTTATTGCCTACATGTACATGTGAGTACTGTAGTACATGCACATTCCAGGTGTGCTTATCAGATACTCTGCCTCCTCCCTTCAGCCTCAGCTGTAAGCGTCCTTGTCGTTGCCAACGAGAGGCAAGATATCAAACCTACTTCTGACTTCGGTCCTCCAATCTCGTTGGTGGTTGGCGGGGGATATGACGTGTCGCAAGATTATTGACGTCGGAGTGGAAGTGTTGCACTTTTCTTTGCGACACCTCACTAACCATGCCTGAGCCATTGGCACCTGCCGTGCATGAACTATTCGAACGTGTGAGTACTGTACACATGCGCGATAAAAGCAGCACGGTGTCGACTCGGGGTGTTAATTAATCAATCAATCAATCAATCAACAAAAGCTCCGTGGAAGGGCAGAGAAGCTCGTCCAACTACTGCGGGCTTTGCGGGCCTCCCACCTGTGCTATGAAGTCATGCTCTCTGGTCGAGTGTGAAAGATAACCACACAAACAACGAGATAAGTGGGACCGCCCTTCTCATCAAATGTACCTCACTTCTGCCGCCGCCCCCAGTAAATAACGTGACATCCCCGCCACTCCCTTCCTCTTTCGTCTCCTACAATTCACTTCGCATCATTCTCCAAACCAACCCAACAACCGCACCGCAATCACAATCACAATCGCAATCATGGGAGGCCGCCCCGTCAACCTCTACTCGTTCGCCGACGTCGACAAAGACCTCGCGCCCAACCTGCGCCGCTACGTCCTCGAGGCCCAGAACGAAGCCATCAAGCGCCACAACACCTTCCGCGTCGCCGTCTCCGGCGGCTCGCTCCCCAAAGTCCTCGCCAAAGCCCTACTCACCCCAACCGACTCCTCCTCCTCGCCCTCGGACCGCCCCGACTTCAGCAAGTGGGAGATCTTCTACGCCGACGAGCGCTGCGTCCCGCTCACGCACGAAGACTCGAACCACAAGCTGGTTTCCGAAGAACTCCTCTCCAAAATCCCCGCCGAGCTGGGCGAGCCCAAGGTCTTCCCCATCGACGAGTCGCTGCTGGAAACCCCGCAGGACTGCGCCGACGCCTACGAGAAGACGCTCGTGTCCATCTTCGCGGCCCGCGACAGCGTCAAGCTGCCGCTGTTCGACCTGCTGCTGCTGGGCTGCGGGCCCGACGGCCACACCTGCTCGCTGTTCCCCAGCTACCCGCAGCTGCGCGAGACGGGCGCCTGGGTGCTCAGCATCGAGGACTCGCCCAAGCCGCCGCCCAAGCGCATCACCCTGTCGCTGCCCGTCGTGCAGCACGCCGCGCGCATCGCTTTCGTCGGCACCGGCGCGGGGAAGAAGGACGTCCTGAAGAGCATTTTCGAGTCCGAGGAGGGCCGCCAGCTGCCTTGCGGCTTGGTGAACGAGGGCGCCGGCGAGCGTGTCAGCTGGTTCTGCGATGCTGCTGCGACCGAGGGGATCAACTTCCCCAAGAGGAGCAGTGTGATTTAAAGAATGGCATGGATTTGGATTTGGAAGAGAAAAGAGGGAGAGGGAGAGGGAGAGAAAAAATGGTAAAAGAAACGACGGATTGCTACATACCTACCTTACACGCTTTTTCGGCAAGAAAGAAAGCAGGAGTCGCGTAAGAAGGAGGACATGGAAAATCTCGATCGGAAACATGGGTTCTTTTTCTTCGAGAAATTTTCAGGAAAGCCCACACATACTACTATAACGCTACGATGAGTACAAACGAATACAAAGCCAAAAAATTGAATACGGTTCGCCAACCATGCTCTTGTTCGTCTTCTCTGTCAATGCGTGAACAGCCCAAGCTGTTCCGTTAAAAAGAAGGGAATGCCAGGGGACGAACATCAAACGTTCAAGCCCAGACCGTGATGAGGAAAATAAGTAGCGGTCGTAGGTAATAATCAAATACTCCATCATCAAATCGTATGTATATCCCTCTTTCCTCTTCTCAATACAGAAATTTGGTTATCTACACTCATATTTCCCTCTCCCGGGGTTTCCGAAGAAGTCAGAAAAGAAGAAAGAAATCATCTAAAATGAAGTAAAATAATAGACATGCATCTCCCTTTTGAGGATCCCATCATCCTCCTACCCTTATTCCCAATCAGCCTTCAGCGTACTCCCTCTCCTGCATCCCACGCACCACCCTCTCCCACGCGACCCTAGAGAAGCGGCCGAGCGCGTTCCAGAAATGCCTCCCAGCCTCGTGCGCCCTAACCCGCGCGAGCAGACCCGCAACAGCCTCCCTGACCTCGACCTTGGAATGGCACAAGCCGAAAGCGATGTAAAACAAGCCCTGGCCCATCCCGGCGCTACCAGCTCTGCTGTCCCAGCTCCCGTTCGCGACGGTAGCGAGCAGCTGGGAGATTTCGGCTTCGGATTGCACGGCGGCGCAGATGGCGAGGTAGATGTTCCCCGAAGCGTCGGGCCCGAGGCGCAGTTTGGCGAGTTTGTCGTGCAAGTGGTGGAGATCCAGGGCTTTCACCGGGCGGTGGTGGTAGTAGGCCGCGAGGTCTTGGACGAAGTTGTAGTAGCTGCGGGTGGCGCGCCAGCCTTCGATGCGCGTGCTATTCGCGGCGAGTTCGGCGTTGCGCAGTTGCGTTGAGGGCCACACGTAGCCGTGTCCGAGGACTTCGGGTGGGAGGTCTGGGTCTGTGTTTCGGGGTGTTGAAGCTGTGGGGCTGGCGAGTGGTGCGAGGGGGGAGTTCAAGTCTGTTGGGCTGGGAGGGTCGTGGATGTGCAGTGCTGAGGCGCCGTAGACTGACTCTTCGAAGGCTGCGGCGAGGCGGCAGAAGCGTGCTATCCAGAGGCGGAATTTTGTGCGGATTGCGTTTTCGCCGTGGCGTTCGTTCATGGCAGAGAGGACGGCATTCATGAATGCAGAGTCGCCGGTGGGATCGCCACTGCCAGCTGAAGTGTTGTGTCCACCGGCACCACCAAGACCGGCTGTGAGTGATGCTCCTGCAGCGGCGATGGCAGACATGCCGGCTCCTGTGCCAGCTGTCGGAGACATGGTATTATGCTGGAAGAAGACTACGCCTTCTGTGACGGGAGCCTGCTCGATGCGGTTCGATATGCGCATACGGCCTGTCGGAATGTCGCATAGCACATCCCACCACTCAGTGTGGTGGGCGAACGCCGGATTTGTTACACCAGCGATGAACCCAGGGACCTTGAGAAGATCGTCGATTTTGGTAAGATCAGTGTAAGGGAAGGCATGTCTGGTGAATCCTCGTAGTAGTCCGCCAGAGGCGAGTGCACAGGCAGCTAGTACGGCTTCGGCGACTTCGGATGAAGGGAGGTTGTGTCCTAAGAAGATGACTCGCTTTTGTGTTAAAAGGGCGTTCATGAGTACGATCATTGGGTGCGTGAGCGGTCCAGAGGTCGTGAGATGTGGATGTGTTGGATTGAAAGGTATGGGCGAGGTGGAATGTGGCGTGGAAAAGGTAGTGATCAGTTTGATCAGGCTGAAGTCGCCGACCGTCTCTGGAGAGAGTGCCACCGGGATCTTCACTGGGACTGGGATGTTGGCGTAGTGTACTGTTGACTCGAACTCGTGGGTATCTTTGGGTAAGCCATAGCGACTCCGAGACGGGTACTGGTGTAATGAAGGGGATGTAGACCTCTGTGAACCGTTCTCCGAAGCGTCCGAGACCATACGCTGTGCAATGATCGCCTCGAATTTCTCAATAAATAGATCCTTTGCATTGCTGGCCTGCAGAATGAACTTCTCGTTAAGATTCAAGCGTGGCATCAGCGAAAGGTCCATTCCATTGACAGCGTCGTACAAACTTGCAAGAGTTTCAATCGTCGGGCTGGAGAAGTACTGGTCCAAGGCAATGAGCAGTAGAGGCTTGTAGATGTGTAGGAAACTGTGCCGCGTGCATATAGCCATGGCTTTCACGACCGCGCCCCGCTTGACCGTGTTGTCTTGCTTGGTGTTGACCAGGTTGAGCACGTACACGAGCGGCGGTCCGTCCATGTTCCCAGGCTCCTCGTCACTCTCTTCGTCTTCATAGTCTTCTTCGTCGCCAGAATTCGACGCTCCTCCTTCCGCCTGATCGTCTTCCTCTCCGCCCCGCCGCCTCCTCTTCCTCCGCTTCCCCCGGCCGTCCTCGTCGAGCTCCTCCTCCGCCTCGGCATCCTTGTGCAAGAAGAAGATGGTCCAATCCTGGCTCCTGGTATGCGTCTGATCGGGCAACATGAGCTCGGCCAGCATGACCTCGTCGCCGCCCACAGGACCCGGGTACTGGTGCTCCATGACACTTCCCCTATCGATATCGAAGCTCGCGACCAGAATGTACTCGACATGTTTCTCGCCGCCCGACGCCGGGTACTGCGACTTGATGGGCCGGGCGCGAGGCTGTGCCATTGACATGTTCCTCAAGGACGCGGGCATTGGGAGCGGCGGCGCGGCGCCTGGCGGCAAGGGGGGCAGAGGCGCCTGGGAGGCGTCGCTGTGGCGGCTGCGCAGAGACGAGGGGTTGCTATCGCGCAGGTGGTGCTGGTCGGACGGAGGGTGGTAGCTGAAGTCATGGTGGGAGGGTGCCGAGTTGGACACGGAGCGCTTGCTGATGTTGGAGGGGAAGGATTGCAAGGAGGGGCGGCGTGTGGAGCTGCTGGCGCTGGGCTTGGGGCGTGATGAAGATTGCTGCTGCTGCATGTTGCTGCTGCTGCTCGCCAGCGTTTCCATTTGTGCGACGGCACCTTGTCGCAAGTCGTGTTGCTGATTGATTGCGGTAGGGTACTGTAGTAGGTGCTTTCAACTCACTTCATGTCCCTGTCACGTGTGTGTGTGTCTCTCTTCCTTGTTGCTTGCCGGTAGTATTAGTCCGTGTCTGAATTACTGTATTATGCTTAGGATGCTGCCATCCAGCTCTCTCCCAGCCATCACATCACATAATTGGTGCGAGTGAATTGAGTTGGCCTCAGCGTCGTCCAACATATTGATCGACGCAGGCATTCGCTGCCCCTGGTCTATCCACTAAACCTCGCCGCCCCACTTGGTCTATCTTGTCTTCTCCTAACCCCACGCAGGGTCCTAGGGCAGCCAAATAAGGTATTCGAACCTCTTCGGTCTATCTACCGAAGCCGGCGCTGTATGTATCAATGTTGGTAGGCGCTCGATTCCTGGTACAGTAGGTATGTATAACCCTTTCATTTGTCCAACAGAACAATATGTACAGACTGAATTCGGAATGCTGGTCATCATCCGTCGCGTAACGACACGTCCAATCATAATCCAAGTCAACCCCATCCCAAACCAGTCTTTCCATCACATCTGCTCTCCAATCCCCCAACCAAGAACATTCAGCTCCCTCTTCGAATTCTTCGTACCCGTAGAATTTTTCGTTATTTCCTTCCAAGCGCTGAGTAACTCGAGGTATTTGGATTGGACTGGTGGTCCAGCATTGCGATCTCGCGGGTCGTGCCTGGTCTCTCGTCGCACGTCCGCATTGCCATCTCCGTTGCGAATATCGCGGACTGGCGCCTGAGATGGAGTGCGTTCTGTCACAGCAGCATCACCTTTTTCGTTTCCCAAAGCAGACACATGCTCACTCTCGTCTTCCACTGCTGGCCGTAATTCCGAGACGAGGAGAGCGAACTCGTTCTCCGACACTGGATCTGAAGGGTATTTTGCCGAGTACTGCCGATAGAGACGAGCTGCAGACATCAAAGCGGTCTGCTTGTCTGTAGAAAAGATTGTTTCCAGCCTGTTTGTTGCCATCTGTCAGTTCCTTGTGCGCTTGTGCAACGCAGCAGCCGGATCAGCCCAGCTATAAAAAGATGACGATCTGGGGATCCAGCTAAGCTGTTCGTACACCTTGAACGAAAGACTTGCATGTTCGGATCGGAGGATCGGTAGTAGACGTCAGCACCTGGGCAGACGTGATGTAGGATATGATACAAATTGGGGTTAACAAAGGAGAGTAATGAGCTGATAACTCACCAGTATCTCCGCTGTGCGCCTCTCATGTATTTACTTCGCTCCTGACGGTGCTCGTTTGTCGGTAGAGCGCGCGGGACAGATGTCTCCATTTCGCTCATTTGCGTGCCAGCGGGATTAGGCTTTGACGTCTGTGATGGTGGCACATCGCTTTTGGGTTTTGAAGGTGCCGTGTCCTTTTGTGATCCAGGGGGCAGTGTAGCCCTTCTCTGTCCCGAGGGTTGAGGACAGTAGAAGCCGCCGTACGGCAGTGACTTGGGATCTGGCGTGGTCCTGCTACTGCCACTGAGACTGCGGTTCGGAAGGCTGTGGCGAGACTCTCTTATAGCCCGCGGTTCGGTCGGCGCGCCGGACGGAGTGGCGAACGAGCTGCCCACTGTAGGCTCCGCTGCCTTGTATGGCCGGTGCGGAGTTTGCTGGGTCGACGCTTGCACTGGGCCACGGTGATTATCAGCCAGAGCTGCCGACTTTCTGGGCCCGGTCGGAATTGGTTGTGATGCGACAGGTGTCGCTGCTGGCCGCTGCTGGTTTTGTCGTTGGACAGGGCGAGCGTTGGCTCCCGACGCCGGGGGTCGTGGGGAGTTCTGTGGTGTGCTTCGTTGTTTCGCAGTCTGTGACATAGCAGGCGATGCTTGAGTTTTGGGCGCCCCGGCGGGCGTCGTCGCATTTTGGCGAGAGCTGGAAGCTGGATGAGATGCCACGATGTCCTGCGCTGGGTTTCGCACGCGTTTGTCATACGTCTCAAGCATAGCCTGATCTTTCTGTTTCAGCAAAGATTTTGCGACAATCACAGGTCTAGGCGACTCTCTTTGGCTCCCGCTCGATGTCGATTTCCCTCTGCTACCCTTTCGCGTGTCACTGGGGCCGTTTGTTGAAATTGCCGCATGTCCTTGGATTGACGTTGCGTGGTGCTTCGGGCCCGGGCGAAAGGAATGAGCCGATGGCGGTGGCCCAGCGCTGCTGTCAGGCGGTAGTGCCTGACTTCGAGCTTGACTTTGGGACCACTCGATAAGTTCGTCTGCAGACATAAGCTCTTCAGAATCACTCTCGGATTCATCAGCATCTGCTTCCAGCTGCACCTCCTCGACACTCTTCTCTCCAGAGCTTCTTTTGATCAAGGCGATGGGCGACGGCTGTGAGGTAGAACTGGTGTCTAGTTCTGCCTTTGTGTTCCACAAGCTCAACAGTTTCACGGGTACGTTGGGATGCGGGAACTCGTGACCGGGCGCGGGTGGAAGCCACGAAGACTGGTCGTCGAGGAGAGCTTGCTGGTTCTTGGGTATCCGATAGATCCTGCGTGGTGCAGATGTTGACTCCAGACTTGCCGGGACTACCCTTTTGCGTTTCCTTTGGATTTCATTGGACGCAACCACAAGCGAAGGTTTCTGGGCTGGTGCAGGTGCTGCGTCTTCAACTGCAATGGTCGTAGCGCTGGCTTTCTTCTTCGCCGGTGTTTCGACCACAACTTCCTCTACCATCTGTTCTTGTTGCGCTGATACCGGCGCAGAGGGCTCTGGGGTGCGGTTCTTCGGTTGCACACCCGGCAATTTGGACAACAGATTCAGCAGTTGATCTTTGGGAGGCTCAGCCCTTGGAAGCTCAGCCGATGCAAAACCTATTCTCTTGTGTAGTGTGGGTGCTTGAGGACCCGCGAGGTTGTCACCCCTTGTCGTCTCGAAGCCCTCATGTCCCATTGAATAGCCACCACCACGACTTCGTCGAACTGGGTTTCTAACTGGTGCTGGCGGTGCCTGTGCTTGTGCCTGTGCCTGCGTTGCTTCGACCTCAAGCTGCGTGTCTATCTGGAACTGCGCCGACGATTTCGACACGATTGGAGATGTATGAGTGGGCCGTGGCGAGGGTGCTTCGGCGACTGCTTGTTCCTCTTCCTGTTGGATGGCCGGCTGTGGATTGAGCGAGGAAGTCGGCACGGCATCAGCCAAGATCTCCGGAGCAACATCAATCACCGTCTCCATTTCGACATCAACGCTGGCGCCGCTTTGAGTCTGAACCGATTGCGCTGGCGCTACCGCTGGTCCGTTGTTCGTCTCTTCGTCTTCGTTAACACTCTCATCTTCCATCTCTCCATTTTGATGGTTGTTCAGGAAGAGGTTCTCGATTCTATCACGTAGCGACACGATCGAAGGGCGTTCCAGCAATGGAGTGGGCTTTCCGATGGTGATGCGTATGTTTCCAGCATATTCGAGCTCCTCGATTCGGAATGTTATTCGTTCCTCGAAGGGACCAAATGCCGTGCTGACAACTACGATACGCTTGCAGATGAGAAGGTCTCCCTTTCGTGGCTCGTCTCCTCGCTCATCTGATATGCCTTTGTCATATGCTTCCCAGGCCGCATCACTCAAGACGACTAGCACGAAGACCTCACCGTCTGACACAGGAATCCGGTCCCGGGCGCTCAGGCCTGGTTTCTGAGAAGCGGTCAGTTCTGGTTTCTCCCATAGAAATCTGGGAGTGGGTACCTGAAGAAGTTGCACCATCGACTCCTGGCCCAGTGTTGGGGATCCGATGGAGCTCCTGAGATTGCTTCCATCCTCACGGAACCGAGGAGGAGTATCTTCACCGCCGGCGTCGGATTCCGCCTTGACGACGCTTTTCCAGGCGATTACATTCTCCAGCTCCGACTCCGCCAGTCCTGCAATCCAGGGTGTTATGGTCGCCATCTCATCAAGCGAAAATAAAGGCCAATGCAAACATTCCTGACGGGTGCGAGATGATGCCGAAGATCAAATCAAGCCGCCAAAGCACAACTACAGCATACCCACCTCGCCGAGAGTGCAATGTACTGTCGACGTGTGTAGTCTGCTAAGACAAGTTCTGATTTTGCTTAGGATGCCTTCAACCGCCAGGCAAGGTAGTGATGCCGACTTGAAGCGTGGCAAACAAGCTTGTGCGCCCGCAATGTCTGATTTGATGTGCGCTCAGCAGCGTCCCAGATATCGTATATGATGATGTGATGATGCACGCGTGAATATCGTGTTCACTCAGGTTGACCGCAACCGGCGCTCTCACGTGTTCCTAGGTAGCTTTAAGCGCGTGCGGTTCGTGTTTCGCAGGCGTCAGACTCAAGACGAAGCAAGTTCGAGTCCACGCCAGGCGGCTCCAATCCCGCTCCACGTGTATCCAGTGCTCGCCTCAGGCAGCAAATACAGCGTCACTAGTTGGGTTTTGCAGGATTTAGAGTAGCACGTGTGGATACTCACTTGCACATGCACATGCACATGCACATGCATGCCGCCGCAATTGTATCAGTCAATCGGCTCAGCAAACGACGCGACGCATACGAGATGGAATGAAGAACTATGGCCGACTCCCATTACCAAGGCCCACCGAAATAACAGCACGCTTCATTGCGACCCGCTATGACAGGAACGACCACTACCAATAAACGCCTGGAATCATGGCACCGGAACCGCCTTCACCATCCACTTCCTCAGTGCTGCTCCCACTGATAGGCGGCACGAGGTCGCGACGAGGCTCGCTCGCCTCTATCACCTCGCGCAAAGATATCGACAAGGATGCCCTTTCCCAGGCACTGGACCACATCCACACATCGGCCTCCAAGTCGGAGACCTTGACTTCTTTTCATGATTTCGACGGCGGCGCGGGCGCTAGCAGGGCAGGGACGAAAGAGCTGGTCAGCAGTGGCATGAGCGGTTTATACAACAGGCTGAGGCAGAGCGTCCGGGCTAGTCCAACGATACAAGATGGCAAGCTTAGGCCTGGGAGTTCGCACTCTAGTCTCTCGAAGAGGAGTGGCTCTATGCAGAGTGTCTCGCCAGGCCCATCTAAAACCGGACTTGGAAATACTGCTGGATCCGATACAGCTTTGAACATCGCTTTACCAGCTTCGCCCGTGGGAGACCGATACGACCAACTCGCTGCTTCGAAGTCTGAGCTTGACGACACAGCATCGATATCAACAGACACATACAGCGAAGCGCCTATCTTGTCCTTGAAGGATCGCGCGTCACATTCCCACCGAGCTTCGTTAGAGCTTCCATCCAAAGCAGACATCGACCGGGCTCGGAACGCTCTTCGCGACGAAGACTATAGCGAAAGCGCTACTGAAGCGCTTGCAAGGGTTCTATCCAACCATGAAGTGAAGATCCATGATCGTGGCAAATCTCCGCATGGCCGTGGTCTGAGGAAGGACCTTGAAAATGCCATCGTCGATGACGATGATGAAGAAATGCCACCCGTAGAGCCCAGCGTGTCGACCTCTACAGCCGCGACGTCACATATGGCGAAATCTACTGGAACGCTGGACAGCGGTCACGATTCTCGCCGACCTGAGCGTAGGCCGCCCATGGTCAAAGTGGGAGTTTCACATCTACCTGGGTTCGATCCTAGTAGGCCCACCTCACCTGTCCGACAAGAGCCAGCTTCTTCGGGCAGTTCTCGAGTAGGTTCATATGCCACTGGCCTTGAACCTTCGCCCAACTTCAACAGTGGGCTTCAGCGTAAAAGAACCGGCCTGAAACCACAGGTCCCTCCTGCAACAGCAGTGCCCTCTGTTCCTTCTCACTACAGACGACGTGTCATTAGCAAAGAATTTTGGATGAAAGATGAGAATGCCAAAGATTGCTTCAACTGCGGGACCAGCTTCTCAACTTTCCGGCGCAAGCATCACTGTCGTACCTGTGGTCAAATATTCGACGCGAGATGTACTTCACTGGTGCCAGCGCGGCCTTTTGGACAACCTGGTACGCTGCGGCTTTGCAAGCCTTGCGAGGAGATTATCCTCGGCAGCAACGACGACGATTCCTCAGTGTATTCGGAGGATGGTCTGGAGTCTTCGCGTACACCTCACGCACGTAGATCAACACCAGATCATGTCCATTTCCCGGGGAGTATCGATGAAATCGCTAGCACTCTTCCAAGTGCAAAGGACGTCAAGACACCATTCATAGGCATTCCCGCGTCGCGTCGCAATAGAGAGGCGAAACGGAGATCTGCGGTCATCGAGTTCGACGCCGGCCACAGTCTTGCACGGCCAAGTTCCTCGCGCTCTCTAGTATCTCTCAGTGCAAGGCCGCGGTCGTCGAGTCACAAACGGCATCAATCGCGTCAGTCGTTCCTGCGAGGAAGGGACGAACGAGCGCCATTCCATCAGGGTACACACAGCGAGACGGAATACAGACATACACTCCCAGCATTTCACAACGACAACATCATCGATCCAGACCTTGCGCCTTATTTGTCAGATGATGGGTCGGACGAGGAAGAGCTGCAAAGCATCTTCTCTGCTATCGCTCCTGAAGGCCCAGTCGCGTCGCCAGGCGACCGCGAGCGGTTAGGTGTTGGTAGCCTACTTGCATCTGCCATGAAGAAAGGCCGATCAAAGCTAGGCGACCGTGCCACTCTCACGTCAAGCGTCAAAGGGGTGAAGGACGATGAAGCAACCACCAACAGCAGACACATGCCTAGGCTCTCGAGGAAACGCAATCCGAGCATCAACAGTATTACTCATGGCAGACCCTCGCCGCGCCACAGTCGAAGTACCGCTTTACTGAGGACGGCTGAGAACGACGACTACGATCAGCGGCCAACGACACCATTCGTATTCCCACGCCCGTCCGGCTCAAAGTTGATACGCAGCTCAGCAATGCGTGGTTCTGGAGCACCAACTATTGAATTGAACAATGCGAGTGTGGATCACGTTCGGAAACTGCTACAGCAGCTTCTGGCAGATGCCGCTATCGAACAAGCTCCGGCATGGGAGAAAGCTTTGATTCCCATCCTTCTACAGTGTACCAACGACGTGGAGCCCGACGTCCAGCGCGGAGATGACATGGATATCCGCCACTACATTAAGCTAAAGAAGATACCGGGAGGACGACCAGGTGACACTAGCTATGTTTCTGGCATCGTATTCAGCAAGAACGTTGCGTTGAAAAGCATGGCCAGGTCAATCCATCGACCTCGGATAGCCATCGTGACCTTCGCCATCGAGTACGCAAGGCATCAGGCCCACTTCATGAGTCTTGACCCGGTGATTGCTCAAGAAAGCGAGTATCTTCGCAATCTAGTCGGACGCATTGCAGCCCTGCGGCCGCATGTCTTGCTCGTCCAAAAGAACGTATCTGGAGTGGCGCTGCGTTTGCTCGAGGAAGCCGGTATCACTGTGGCATTCAACATCAAGGAGTCTGTATTGGCCGCTGTTGGTCGCGTCACACAGACCACGATGATCAAATCGGTCGACAAGCTCGCAATTGACCCTTCGCACCTTGGTCAGTGCAGTAGCTTCGATGTCAAAACTTACGTACATCAGGGCCACCGCAAGACATACATCGTGCTATCAGGTTGCATTCCCGACCTTGGCTGTACGATCGTGCTACGAGGAGGTGATACCAAAGTCCTCCGCACTATCAAGCGTATCACTGAGTTTATGTGCTACGTCGTCTACAATCTGAAGCTGGAGACAAACCTCATGCGCGACGAGTTCGTGTCGACACCTGCTTCGAGACCTGACCCTTCTCAAGTGCACGACCGACCAGAGAAAGCCCAAGCTGGCGCTGATAGCAGCAATGATCCTCCTTTCGTCGATGTCGAAGGAGAGGTTCCCTCAAAGTACGGACGAGTCGAAAGCGAGACTCGGCGAAGGATTCTTTCCGCCTCGCCATTCGTCATCTTCATGCAGCCACACATGCTTACTCAATTGTGTGATCAAGAGCGGAAATTGGCGACGTTTAAGCGACTCCGAGATCAATACGCAGCCGCCGATGCCGAGGGTGACGAGGATGGAGACGAAAACGTAAAGGAACGATTCGAGCTGGTGCGACCAGAAATGGTGCACGCTCCAGCATCCAAGGACCAGCCCAAGGCAGTGCGCGAATACTTGCACGCCGTCCACAGTGCGCAATTCGAACGCGCAATGGCTTCATACGACAGCCAGCGAAAGCTATGGGAATCATTCGTTGCAACAAATGTCGATCCCTTCGACCCGTACTCCCACCAAACCATCGTGGTCCTTCACTCCACAGTGTCTAGCATCACATCTGCGCCGTGTGTTGGACCAGAAGTTTTGGGCATAGGATTCTATGCAGGTTACAACCATGTGGAACCGCAGTTCGAAGAGGACTGCACACTCGGTCAGTACATTGAGGACCTATGCCTCAGTGCCGGTAGTACCTGCAAAGAGTGCACGCGTAGGATGTATGACCATCACCGCCAGTACGTCCATGGCTACGGGCAGATGTCGATATCCGTCAAGAGGCTGCCAACTCGCATCAAGGGGTTGAGTAATACTATTCTCATGTGGGCTGTTTGCCGCATTTGCAGTGCAGAGACCACAGTAATACCGATGTCCGACAACACCTGGAAGTACTCTTTTGCGAAGTATCTCGAACTCACCTTCTGGAGTTCTCACCTGCACCCGCGAGCGGGCGTGTGCGAGCACGATATCCACAAGAACTTCCTTCGCTGTTTTGGTTTCCAGGACTTGGTAGTACGCGTACAGTACGATCCGGTTGACATCTACGACATAGTAGTCCCAAAGCCAATCATAACTTGGAAAGTCGAGGCTGATCTGACTGTCAAAAACGAGCAGTACTCTCACATCGTTGCCCGCTTGACCGCATTCATCGACTCGGTCAAAAAACGATTGACCTCCATCAATGTGGATACGCTGGATGAGAAGCAGATGATCGAGGCGCAGGAAATGATTGAAAGCTTGCGCCAACGTGCCGAGGATGACCGGGCTGAACTCTTGACTAAGTTGCAAACGAAGTACGGGTCTTCAAGGTACTACGAGATCATTCCGCTGAACCGCGCATTCCGCTTCATGGATGAGAAAGCATTGGCATGGGATGAAGCGTTCAACAACTTTGAGCGGGATTACTTCCCATCCGAGACTGACATTCGCAAGCTGGCCGCAGCACAGCTGAAAGAGATGTTCTACGGCGCTCACTCGACTGCAGATAGCGTCTCGGCCGATGCTAGTGACAACGAAGACGCATCGGACACGACTTTCATACCGCACAGATCTATCGGCCAGCGAATCGCGGATGAGAACTACTCGTCGGAAAAAGCCCACGACGTACTCACGACCGTCGCACAAGAGCACAGAGCATCGCGTGACGAGAACAGCCACGAGCAAGTCGACGCACATAACATCACCACTGCTGCTATTGGCAGCGACCTGACAAAAACAATCTCGCCAAGAGAAGACCAGGAGCAAGCTGCGGAGCGCGAGGAAGTCAAGCATCTCGACCTCGCAATTGCCTCTCGATCTCCTGAGGACGATCGCATCGTTGAAGTCGGCCACGAAACCGCCGACATATCCAAAGAGACTGAGCAACATGTACCTAACGACGCTTCTCCGGCCGAGACCTTCGCTATCCAGCCGAAACCACTGAGCTCTGGTCTACTCGAGCGCATTGAGCAGATCCGAAACAACCGGGCTGCTGGCATCGAAGAACCGGAGCTCCCCGAGTCGAAGATCCCAAGGCTTACCGCAAAGGCTCGGGGTGCGAGTCCTCGTCCGCCCCCACTTCACCGCTCGCAGACCCAGCCTTCCCATGCTTCTCGTCGAAGTGCTGATTTGAAATTGGAAACAGGCGAGATCAGTGCCAGCCCTCACGCGATAACTTTGGAGCCTCCCGCCCACGATAGGCCTCGGGTGAGCGACAGGCTCTCTCAGCTTTCAAACAAGATTGGCAAAATGCCACCCTCGATGATCCCCAGGTCCATCCCTGCCAAGGCAGATAACGGACTTCCCAGCAGCGTATCTGCCTTGGCAAAGCATTTCGAGCAGATGTCGCGTGAGTTTGAAAAGGAGAGATTGAGGGAACGTAGGCAAAGAGCTGCCAAGAGTAGGCAAGCACGAGCAAACCCGCTGGGAAGCAGTCAGCCTGTCGTCGAGGTCTACCGCAACACTACCGATGCCGTCGGAGAGAAGACTCCCGAGCACATCAGTGTCCCTGATGCTGCCTCTCCGCAACCAGTCGAGCCAGTGTCTCGTGTTGATCACGCAATGGACCAATCACTCACCGAGTCGGAGACGTTGGCGTTGCAAGATCAAGCCCCGAGCTCCGTCAACGGTGATACGGCTGTCGAACCACACTCGGAGCAGCACGCGAGCCTGGATGGCGAGACTGAGGGAGAAGGCAGTGATACTGATACTGCACCGCCAAAGACTAGATCTCGCGAAGCCTCAGATCCGCTGTCTCATCTCTCATCGACAATAAACGCATCTCCAAGCGCACATGATCTGGAACTGCACCCGGAATTGTCCATTGCAGAGCACAAGAAGAACGTATGGTTCAAGATGCTCGCAGATTTCTGGTCCAAACGCTCAGCCTCTGGTTGGTCGAATTTGGAATACCCACTACACAGTACCGAGCATGTGTTCGAGGATTCGGACATCATTGTGCGAGAGGATGAACCGTCCAGCGTCATCGCCATCTCTCTTTCTTCATCTGACTATCTGAAGAAGCTCGACGAGTTCCGCAACAACCCCAAGACCAACCCGCGCACGCGTCACCGACATACTACCTCCATGGCCAGCGCCAGCTTCACAGAGGAGGCCGATTTGAACAACATAGTCGAAGCATCTCTACTCAGCGATACGGGCACGCACATGAAATACTCCTTCGCACACGGCTCAGTAAGGGCATCTTGCAAGATCTTTTACGCCGAGTCCTTCGACGCGTTGAGAAGGCGCTGCGGTGTCGCAGATCGCTTCGTCGAATCAATGTCACGTTGCCTAAAGTTCGACTCAAAGGGCGGCAAGACAAAGTCAATCTTCCTCAAGACCCTCGACAACCGCTTCATCATCAAGTCGCTGCAGGAAGTCGAGCTCAAAGCCTTCACCAAGTTCGCGCCCGACTATTTTAACTTCATGTCGCACACGCTCTTCCACGGCGTCCCCTCGGTCATCGCAAAGATGTTCGGCCTCTTCCAAGTCATCATCAAGAACCCGGTCACCGGCATGGACTTCAGCTACTACCTCTTGGTCATGGAGAACCTGTTCTATGACCACAACCCCAACCGCCGCTTCGACCTCAAAGGCAGCATGCGCAACCGCAAGATCGAGCCCACAGGCCAATCCGACGAAGTGCTGCTGGACGAGAACCTGGTAGAAACAATCTTCGAGTCCCCGCTGTTTGTGCGCGAGCACCACCGCAAACTGCTGCAGGCCAGCGTGTGGAACGACACGCTGTGGCTGTGCAAGCAGAACGTCATGGACTACAGCCTGATGGCCGGCTTCGACGACGACGCCAAGCAGCTCGTCGTCGGCATCATCGACTGCATCCGCACCTACACCTGGGACAAGAAGCTCGAGAGCTGGATCAAGGACCGCGGCAAGAACAAGCCCACCATCACGAGCCCCAAGGACTACCGCAATCGATTCAGGGTGAGCATGATGCAGTACGTCCTGCAGGCGCCGAATTGCTGGCACCAGTTCCAGGCGCAGATGGCGCCGCCCAAGACGCTGAGGGAGAGGGAGGATTACTATGGCACGGATGGCGTGGAAGCCGAGGAGGGATTGAGGCGGAGCGAAGGATGAGGATGGAGTTGGCGGGCTTTCCGTTTTATTCTTCCAAGTTCATTTTGTTTATCTGCCATCGAGATCATAGCAGCGATCAACTGCACCACGACTGGAACATGAGCAGTGGGAAAGATTGGCATAGCGTCGGCGTTTGTTCGTTTTTTGTTTTGCCTGAGATGACTATTACGGCTGGAATTTACGAGCTGGAACGCGAGAGCTCCGGGTATAGAACATGCTGTCTCTGGGACTTTGGAAAATCAAAACAAGTCAAACAGTGCCAACTCACGATCATCTCCTCTTGCGCCTGAACTTGATTTCGTCGTCATCATCATCGTCGTCGATAGTCACCGGCTCTCGCCTCGTTGCAGCAGGACGGGTCTGCTTTGCTCTCTTGGCCGCAGGTCCATCTTGTAGCGAAGCAGCAGCAGCAGGTCTCTTCCCCGCAGACCGTCCCTGGCTGTCGGTCGCCAGCGTCTGGCTCGGAGTCGCAGTGAAAGGCGTCGAGGTAACGTGTGAAGACCGAGATTGGCCCGCGATTTCGTCGGGGAAGATTTCCCTCAGCTCGTTCGCTTCCTCGTCCTCGCGGCGGGAGTTCTGCAAGCGACGGCGGAAACGGGTTGGGTCGTCGTCTCCGTTCTGGTGGGAAGTAGGCGTCTGTGTTTGCGGCTGCGTTGTCGTTTGCGTATGGTTTTGTTGCGACTGCGACTGAGATTTGGACTTGCCCGAGCTCTTGCTCGGCGGGTTGAGCCAGTACTCATCACCTATGCCGTGGCCTTTACGTGGGGCTTCCTCGAGCGACACGATGACGCGCGGGAGTCGCGGACCGTCGTTGTCTTGACCCTTGCGCTTGAAACGTTTGAAGTTCTTGCGGCCGTTCCAGGCTGGGTCCCAGCGGTCGGTAGGTCCTGCAGGCTCGATTTGTGCGCGACGAGGCGGAGGCTCACGTGGTTCGAGGACGAAGGACTCAACTTTGGCCCGGACGTCGGCGATATCGGTGTCTTGAAGAGCCTCGCGGAGGCTTTCCTCGTCCCTGCGGCGCGCTTCATCCTCATCTTCCTTATGTTTCTTTAGCTTCGCTCCAACGTCTATTTCCACGTCTCTGGACTTCTTGGCGAGGACTTTCTTAGCCGCAACAGCTGCACTTTCTGGTTCCGGGGTGGCATTGGCGGAGTCTCTGGCATTCCCTTTCTCTTTCGCCAGTCGTCGCTTCTTCATCGCAGCGGCGCCTGGCAGTATGTTGTCCATCAGCTCCCTCTCCGCCTCGACACCATAGGCGTCGCTGGCCGGTGCTGGCCGTTTGCGGCTGTTTTGTTGGGAAGGTTCATGGTTTGAAGGCTCATCACCTTCCATACTCTGCTCATCTGGAGCTGCCTGGCTAGGCTCGGGCGAATCCGAGTCGGGTCGTGTGAATTGACTTGGATCAATTTCTCCAAACCCCTTGAATCTTGATTGTGTCACAGTGCGTCTGAACTTCTTTCGACCAGTAGGCTCCATAGTTTCTGGCTGCTCTGACGAGCTTTGCGGTTGTGATTGCACGTTCTCTGTTGGAGGTGTCGGAGCTTGAGCTTCAACTGGCGGCGTCGGTTGTCGGTCACGATTCCGTATACGGGACGTGGGGTGGTCAGAGCTACTGTTGAGTGAAGGCGCAGCCTGTGACTGGCTTTGGCTTTCGCGAGCCAGCGGCCTCCGTAACTCACTGGCATCGACGGACAAGATGGCATTCAAGAACTGATTTTGCTCCATGGATCTCTGTTCAAGTGCCGTTTCAACAGAGGTCAGAAATTGGGTTGTCCATTCTTTCTCCTTGTTGTCCAGCCGCACTAAGACAATTCCACCCTTCCCCGTGTGCTGACTCAGTCGAATGTTGCCACCTTTCTTCCCTCCAGCTACCTCCCGTACATAGCTTATGAGATCTTCGGCTTTGCTTTTCCCAACTTCGACATCCCAGAGCAAGGCTTTTCCGCTGCCTGAGGTGACGACGGGCATGAGCAGGTCATGCTGGGATTGCGACAGAAAGATGAATATGAAGTTGGAAAAGAGTTCTGCTCGCTGAAGGTTCGGCTTGAGGTATTCGTTGGGTTTGGGGTTGGGTTCCTGGGCAGCAGGAAGTATGTGCTCCTCTTCTTTCGGCCAGTTTGCCTCAAAGTCTTCCTCAACCGGGCACGGCCGTTCATTTCCGTTTGCGTCGCGGTCAGGTCTAGTTGTAGCCTGGGCCAGGGCATCTACAAAGCCGTATGCAAGTAGCCATCGCCCTTGCAGTAAAGCCTGCAAGCCAGGCGGCGTATTCCTCTTCTTGCCAATGACATGCGTCGTCTGGCTCGAAATGTATTCCGGGACGAGCTTGATCTCCGCATGTTCCAGCTTCTTCCTGTATGCATCGAGCGGGTCGCTACTAGCTTTCGCCGCTTTGGACAAACTGGTGAAGGAGAGCACGACAGGCTGCCACTTCAGATGGAACTCATGCTCGTAGTTTCCCAGCTTGATTGTGTACTCTGTCTTGTCCAGAACCCTGCTCGTTTGGCATATCTTGTCCCCGTTGATGAAAGTCCCAATCTTCGAACCATCCGTGATCTTGATCTCGCTTCTTGTGTGTAGTCGCGAGCTGTCTCCTGATTTGACGTGGCCGACATGGATGGTCGCATGTTTGCGCGACACTGACTTGTGGTTGATGTAGCGCACTACCTCGCCGCCCTCAGCGCGGCCTGAAGTGCGTCCGAGAAGATGTCCGGAACCGGGTCGTAGCCAGATTGGCTTGTGGCCGAAGAGGTCGCCATCGCAAGTTAGAAGCCACATTCCGATTGTGTATGATCGCGCATTGTAGCGCTCGCTGGGAGAGCTTAAATATTCGGGTTCGACTCGCGTCGAAGTTGGGAGGTTCGCCTGATTAACGTAGGCAGCACTATGCTTTTGACTTTACTAGCGCGTTTTTCCAAGCGCCCTGTCACATGAGCACTCTAAATATGTCCCTCTAGGACTTCTCTATGCTAACGATCTCTATGGTCCCAGTCTAACAAGACGTGCATTTGCTTATTGAAGTACAGATGCCATTTCTCAAATGTGATGCTCGCAATACACTATACTTGATAATAACGTGAGCTCAGAAACGTTATTGCAGGCACAAACATGTACACACATGTAATAACACTGAGTTCATTCATGTGTCTGTCAAACGGAAGTTGTCACGCTAACTTGTGTTGAAAGAGGCATGTCAGTCCGCCGAGCTGCCAACGAGGCTACCCAAACACAGGCCTCACTTCCAAACGCCATCGGGTTTACCGACGAGTCTGGGCACTCGCCCGTTTGTGTATTATGCAATGCCTTTTGTATTTCATGATATTCCTGCTACTGAGTGACAGAGTTGCATTCTACAACTCGCCCGCATCTGCCTCGGCCTTCACACCAGCAATGCTGACAAGCTCAGTCTCGAAGATGAGCACAGAGTTGGCCGGGATGGGACCCATGGCTCTAGAGCCGTAGCCAGACTCAGGCTGGATTGTGAGTGTTCTCTTCTCGCCCGGGCACATGCCCAGGATGCCCTCGTCCCAACCCTTGATCACCTGGCCCTTGCCAACGTGGAACGACAGAGGTTGGCCGCGGTTGTAAGATGCGTCGAATTCGGAGCCGTCAGACTCAAGGGTGCCGCGGTAGTGAACGTTGACTTTGTCGCCTGTATTGAAGTAAGCGTTTGTTCGTATGTAGTCGCATGGCAATCGCGCTAACCCTTCTCCGCCTTCCTGGAGCACTCGACCGCCTTGGTGACCTGGATGTCGAGAGGCTTGTCAAGCGCAGTGACGGCACCGAGGAACAGCGCGAGCGCTGATGCGAAGGATGTGATGCGCATGATGTTGGATGTGTGTGATTAGTGTTTGGAGTTTCCAATGGTGGAATGCAAATGCAGTTGTGAAGAGAGAGGCCAGATCGTTAACACGGTCATTGTGGAGTCGGCGGGGCACCTGCTGCCGCTCTAGCTCGGCTGGGTAGACCCTGACGACCTGACGATTCACTTACATCTCGGCCTTGGGCTTGGACGTGAAACAATATAGAAGCAGCGTAGGATATGGGATATTACAATCGAAGTGTGTTCAGTATCATCCGGCAACTGTCAGAGCGAATTCGAACGATTAGAGTCATCCGATCATATGTTCGTGCCGCTACTAGCAGACTCACAACTCCGAATCATAGTTGATGGATGCCCACAATGAACTGACCTCTCAAAATGAAGCAATGGCAGCCCATAGATTGAACACAGAGAGCGTTATTGGCTACCACAACAGGAATGATGCCTACGAGACCTACTGTGCCATATTTCAAGCTGTAGATAACCTATCAATCTTGTTTTGGAAGTAAAGAGTGGTGGAACGACCGAGCAAATAGGGTTAGGGTTGGGGTCACAAGTATATACGCAACACGTTGCATGACACCACGCCTTGCAGATATCTATGGAGGCTGTCACTAAATATCCCGCGAAAGTATGTGTCTATCGTGCTCCCACGAAGATCAGGACGCGAAATCACAAAGCTCACCAAATGCCTGCTCCCGATTTTGGCTTCTCGTAAGTGAAGTTCAACTTGCAGGCCTGAGGCACCACTCTAGCACCGCCAAGTCGTGCGGCCCGCTTTCGCTCTCTGCGCTGGTATAAAAAAAATCCTTCCCTTTCATCCTCTTCCATCTGGTATGTCGACTTTGTGAGCCTTATCCACCCCTATACTGTTGCAATCAGCCTTCTAACAACCTTTACAGACTTCATAGAATCATTTCTATAGTAAACGTCCATAACTGTGTTCTCTACATGAGCCACAGACTCCAACCTGGCTGATGAGCCGATGCCTCGAGCCCAAGAGTGATGCCGACGTGCGCAGCTTGCTGCGTGGCGATGATCTCAACCCTGTACAGTGTCTGGCTTCGGCCGGCTTTACACGGGAGGGTTCGACTGGTACGTCTGACAGGTCTTTTCATCCGTTGATCTCGCTCCTACATGGAGTCGAGGGCATGGGAGAAGAGCAACTTGAGTTTGTTTTTTTTGACGTCGTGAATTTTCTGCAAACAACTTTGCCAACACTCTGGGCCCGACCTCCTCTACCTTGTCGAAGCCCTATTTTGGTGCAAAGGAGATCTATCCTTTCGGAATGACCTCTTACTCACCGCGGTAGCCTGCATGTGGCTGCAGTGGTCCATAGATTAAGGTCTATATACCTTCATGTGAAGTGATGTATCTTGTAATGTAACGTGAGGTCGCTGTCTATAGTGACCTCCTCGAGCCAACGCTTTCAAGAGATGCGGTTCTCATTCGAGCGCTACATGTCAGCGACCTGCTTGCAGCACACGCGAATGAGAAGATTCATGTCATCTGTTGCAGGACTGGCGCTCTGTAGAAGGCTTTTCGTGCGCGGGATTGCTCAATCGGGTATACCGTGAGCTTGACGAAGAAAAGGTAGGGAACTTTTATGAAACCTGGACCATCTTCAAGAATTAAGATCTCCAGCAAAAATATCTTCATAGACATCTGAATAAGTCATCTTCTCGCGGGTATGCTATTTTACGATACTATCTCTTTACACTTCTGTGAATGAGCTACGTGATGGACGAATCGGCTGTTGAACGAAATTTTCGATCAAGTCCCTTGCAAATCTCGTCTTCCGATCAAAAAGATGACCGAAGGGATAAACTCCACTACTGTGATAGTTTCGACGTTGGCAGGACTCGAACCTACGCCCCCGAAGGGAATTGATTTCTAGTCAATCGCATTAACCACTTTGCTACAACGCCTTTGATGGAGATCGATGCGCCTTGACGATATATGAAGCTTTGAAAGAAGGGCGAGAAGCTTAGCCCCGCAATCAACGAGGGAACACCAATTTCGTGGCTTTATCGTGCGCTTCGAACTCGGGTCTCGTTGTGCAAGAAATGAAGGGATAAGGGCGGCCACTCCAGGCTTCCCAGATCCAAGGCATTTCTTTCACGATTAGCTCACACCATAGCGTGGTGGGAAGGTGGCGGAAGGTTCTGCTCGCAAGGCGCAGATTTGCAATGTCCTTCGACCCTAGCGATGAAAGCACCATGTCACGGAGCTCGTTGGGCAGCTTGCCGAAGATATCGGAATTGACGTTCATAAGAGTTGTCTGCTTCGAGCCGAAGGGAGAGCGCTCCTTCGCATCGAAATCGTGCAGACGTCTAGCCGCTTCGAAGATCTCATTCAAAGCCGGTATCTGAAGCGGATTGGCCACGATGAATTCGTGCCCCCAAGTGTGTTCAAACCATTGGCCACCGCAAGCTGAGATCGACTCATGACATGGAGGAGATCTGAATCTGCCATCCGAATCCCACCAATCTGCAAAAGCAGGAACGTGTGTCAACTCTGCGCCACCTAGACGTAGAGCTGACGTCCGCTTGTAGATCTCGAGACAGTGAGGATGGAATACCAAGTCACCCCCATCAAACCCAGCGTAGTCGTTGGGCGCCATGTATTCATCATCATTGAGTCCGTGGCGGAAGGGCCATACGCTGCAATCGCCTTCTGAGGAATCGACCCTGTCAGCAAGGCCAGATAGGCAGTATTTGCTTGCACGCTCGAAGTCTTCGTCGTCGGGTTCCGGTGTCCAAACTGGCAAATCGTGGTACTTGTGGCTGTCCTTCTTCACAATGTACTGTGCAGTGTTGCAGAGTCTCATTTCTTCAGCCGAAATTGCGTTTCCGTTGAAGCCGTGCCCTTCCCGACAGTCGACGCCGGCAATGTGCTCGACCAGGTCGGCTGTCTCTTCTTGGTGACGCTCGAAACTTCGGGATCGAGAGTGAGGGTTCCTCCTTCCATTCTGGGTTTTCTCCTCGAACCATGCCCGATACCTCTCCATATGGTCTTCACAATCGGGTAGAACCTGGCGCTCAGACGCGTCATCCTCTCTCCCGCAGGGCAACGCCTCCCAAACTTTGAACGAGACCTCATTCCCTTCCCGGTCGACCCCGGAAGGGACAAAATCAACTAGCTCGTCGAGACGCCCATGTTTTGACAATTCTTCCTCAGTCCGGTTCTCCGAAATATGATGTCTGAATGCGAGCTTGCATCCCTCCTCTTTGCACTTTCCATAGTGTTCCGTAGGAAATTCGCCATAATCGATAGACCATGCAGCGGAGCGAGGTTCGTACTGCGTCCGATACCTGCCGCGATCTTGAATGGGATGTGGCACATCTGACAGGGAACCTGTGGCGGAAGATGGAGGATTAGTGTCTCGTCATGTCGGTGCGTATAGGTGGCGAGTCTTACTTCGTGGTAGCCCATCTTGAGCTGATGTGATCTCACTCTCTGGACTCTGTCTCTCTTTCACAATTGTGTCATGGATTGGAAAGTCATTGCAGGCGCGGCTGTGTTTGTATCGCGAAAACAGTGCCAATGCCAGGCTGCAGCGGCAAGCACGTGGTCTGTCCCTCGACAACTGACGTCTGTTTGCTGTCGTTGCAAACAGCACGAGTGAAGTGTACTAGAGATTTGAGAGGGAAGCGACGTGACGGTCGGCTTGATTGCTTCGAGAATGGTCTGGCACGGCGTTCAGGGAGTCCGTGAGATCTCTGGGAAGATCAGGTGTCAGGTCAGCGTTACTGTGAGTGTGTGCGCATGAAAGCATGGCGAGAAAGTGATGGAATGAAATGAGTTGAAATGCATACGACCTTGAGCTGAGGTGTACAGCATGTGCTTCTCGGCGACCACGTTACTGTGATGTGTCTGCAGTCATCACGGGTGAGACTTGCAACAAGCTACAGTATGTACTTGACTTACGACCAAGAAAATGCGAGCATAAGGAAGTAAGTTACTGCTTGTCTTGGTTCGTACGTCTCATTTTTATATTCCCATTGGTGGCAAAGCTTACACCAACCCTAACCCTATATCTCAACATCACTGGAACTACTTGCATTGATTGAAGATGTGTAAGACAGTGAAACTCTTCGAGAAGAACACGGGCTTGACAGATGGTAGCCGTAGTGTATGTATCAAAGATACATGTAGGTGAGTACACCTCAATCGTGTGTGCTGGTGAAATTTTACGAATAGCTCCACGAGGGAGGACATGACGAGAAGTTTTCAACCCACAATGTCTAGTATCTAGCGCTGTGCAGTGTACATGTGCAGTGAATTGCTTGGACATCCAGGTCCTCAGTGCCCAATGGGCGCTCTTGTGCGACAATCTCCACTAATCGTGATGAACGAAGGATATCCGCACATTTCCATTCTGCAATGTGTGGCCAGCCTCCAAGCCGGTCTCGTATCGACCCGTGTCAGACTCAACAACGCAAGCCGAAGCGATCGAGTGCCATGCGTATTGTAGCCAGCATGAATTCATGAACAAAGCACTTGGGTTTAAAAGCTTTAACGTCACCAGTGAGGGAAAGTCAAACGACGATCAAATGACACCTCGTTCCTGTATTTCTCTCGGCCGTTCAGAAGGGCCAGTCGGTCAGCAAGCCAGCAACAAAGCAACAGATACCAGGGTACATGTATGCGAGCTGCAGTTCGGAAAGTCCTTTTGGTTCAGGCACCAGGAACTGTTAGCATGCCCGCAAGGCGCACAGCGCCGACGATACCTAGTTGTCACTGGTTGAGCGACGGCTGACCGGCAGTGGCTTTATTGCTTATGCGATAGCTGAGCATAGCTACATTTGGGTTCCGGAAGACGGGTGTGAATGCCCGGACGTGTGCAGAGTTGGGGTCATGGTCATGCAGAGGCAGCGTGAAGGCATCAAGACTTTGTTATGTGCAGGGCTGATGATAGGATAGGGAGTAGGATGAGGATGCCAATGGGTGTGGACTTCATCTGTAAACAGACCACATGGGCGCGGTCCAGATGCCGATGCAGCGAGAAGGCGGAGATGAAAGTGTAGCCGAAAATGGCAAGAGCTAATAAGCCAAGACATGGTGAGTGACCCGTGCATGCACCTCACGCGGCCAATACTCTTCGATAGTCACCCTTCCACCTCTTCTTTGGCTCGCTCCGTATTGCTTGGGCGTGTACATCTATTATTGATGGTACATGTGACGATGAGATGTGTACTCTCGAACTCTCGGGCTAGCACTACCACCACAGTAGCCAGATGCATACCTACCTACTGTAAGCAACTCGCTGGTAAGACGACGCCCGGCTATTCCTCTACCAATATCTGGTAGGCCGGCTTCCGCCCTCCCAAGCTTCCACACACTATTGAGCTGCAGCCGAAGACGCCCAAATGGATGCGTGGCGCTCACTCTCGCGCCATCGACTGGCAGAGGCGTCGGGGTGCATTCAGCTATCGCCTCTATTGCCTTTACTACTACTGCAGCCGCTCTCCGTGCATTAGGTAAAGCTTCTCTTGGTCCCTTTCCCTTTATATCCCTATCTCACCGCACATCATCATCTCGACCCATTGCTACCCGCTCAAGAAACACTTCACTATACACAAATATAATTTCCAACGGCTATCCTCAGATTCCATACCAAGACTAGATCAACACACGGACCGTTGCCGACCGTTCGCCTCGTGCTGCAAGGGGTTCTTCTTTTGGTCTTCAAGATTCTAGATCACAAGATCGACATCAACCCGCCTGACAACAAGACGAAAGTGAAACTTCGACAACTCCCATCACACTCCAGGCGAAGCAATCCTGGATAGACTCTCCACCACCTGTCATGTGCCAGACACAAAGGTCCGCGATGCAATGACACACACAACGACGCGTGTGTCTCAACGTGAACCCAACAGCACACGCGTCTTACCCGCTGTCGTGCAACATCCAGACCCAGGGCACTGGATTTGCTCCGAGCGGAATGTGCATACGGACGCCTTGTGTTACAAACTCACAACTTGGCGCCCTCGGCGGCGTGAATTATCGTTCGACTGTCTCAGCCTACGACAATCTGCCAACCGATCATGGCCGCAGGCTCAGAGACTGATGTACGCCCTGCTCTGCGGCTTGCTGCTCTTTTGCCAAAGTGCACAGGCAAGCCTGCATGGGTCCAGCATCCTCGAGAGAGAACTTGTGTATGATCGTCGACCCGCGCCAAAGCCTCGAATGGGATTACATGCACGGCAGGATGATTCGTCTGCCGCAACAACAACAACACCAACGTTGGGACTGTCGAGCATCAACGCACCGTCTTCGACTTCATCGATTTCCGAATCGCAAATCCAAACCGCATCATCCGTACCAACATCATTACCACGACCTTTCGACTCCAGCATAGGAAACAATTTCACCGAGCCATCTTGCCCACAATTCTTCAACGATTTCCTTTCCAACGACACATTTCAAGAATGCCTTCCCTTCTCGCTACTCCTCCAAGTAAGCAAGCAACTCTCACCCCTCTCCCCATTGCCCCGAAACCCAACTGCAACATGTAGCTAACCAACATCCCCAGACCTCCAACTCCTTCTTCACAGCAATCCAATCCCCCCTCTCCCGCATCCGCGTCCTAGACGCAACCTGCCACCTCCCCTCCTACCCAACCTGCAGCACCTTAATGTCCACCCTCGCCACCCAACTCGCCTCCAAATCCTGCGCCAAAGACCTCTCGCTGCAAAACCCGCTCGCAACACAGGCCTACGCCGGCCTGCTCGCCTACGACACCCTCTACGCCGCGTCCTGCCTGACGTCCGCCGAGACGGGCAACTACTGCTACGCCGACGCAGTCTCCAACACTTCCGCGCCGACGTCTTCGTACGTCTACTACCTGCCGCTCGGGATGTCGTTGCCGGCTGGGACGAGGCCGGCTTGCACGCCTTGCCTCAAGGACACGATGTCTATCTTCGCGGCTGCGGCGTCTGATCGCAAGGGTGATTTCCGGGGCGATTATGCGCAGGCGGCGCAGGTTGTGGATCTTACTTGCGGGCCTGGCTTCGTCGATGCTAGTGTAGCTTCCAACGGCGGAGCGAAGATGGGTGGAAGCTCGATGGTGGGTGTTGTCGCGTTGGTCGCGATCCTTTTCAACTCTATCCTCTGAGGAGGATTGGAAGTGTGAGAGTCGCAAGACCTTCTTTGGACTCCGTTTTTTTCTCTTCCTCTTTTCTCTGGGCGTAGATGTCAAGTGCTGACACTACCTACCCTCCCTTTTGTCTTTTGGTGGATCTTTTGTCCCGAAATCTGTTTTAATCATCTTCTTTTGGCTGTCTGCTTACCAGCGAGAAATCATCTAAGAACACAGTATTATGATGCAGTTGGAAGTTCATCTGCGTTGCGGTCGTTATATACATCGTATGTGCTTTCGTATTTACTCGCTTCGGCGTCATAGCTTTCTTCATGCATGTGATGCTTGTGTACGTCGTCCCTTTCTTGTTTAAAGCTTGGGACTTTTCTTCGAGGTGTCGCTTTTCCTGGCGCTGTCAGTCGGAATCTTCTTGTTCCCTGATGACAGCGCCTTGCACTACCTCGTCGCAGTCTCCCAAGCTGACATATGGCTCCCTGCGACGCAAGAGAAATCAACCAGCGAAGAGGACTTACTACTTCGTCAAGTACTTGGCCGCGTGCTCGACGTGATCTCCCGCAAAAGTCGAGATGAAGAAGTACGAGTGGTCGTAGCCGTCCTGGTACCGCACCTTGACGCCCTTGTCAGCCTTCTTGGCCGCCTCCTCAAGCTTCTCCGGCAACAGCTGGCCCTGCTTGTAAAAGTTGTCGCCAGTCCCAACATCGATCAGAATATCCGTGGCGTTGGGGAACTTGGGCAGCAGCTCCGTCGCATCGTGCGCAGCCCACTGCTCCTTCTTGTCCTCGCCAAAGTAGCCGCCGAAAGCCTTCTGGCCCCACGGGCAGTTGCTCGGGTTGGAGATGGGCGCGAAGGCAGAGACAGACTTGTACATGCCGGGGTTCTTGAGGAAGAGCGTCAGGGCACCGTGGCCGCCCATCGAGTGTCCGGTGATGCTAACGCGTGAGCCGTCGAGCTCTTTGAACTGCGAGAAGAGCTCTTTGGGCAGCTCGTCGGTGATGTAGCTGTACATGTTGTAGCCCTTGTTGTAGGGCTCCTTGGTGGCATCGACGTAGAAGCCGGCGCCGGAGCCGAAGTCGTAGCTCTCGTCTTCGCCTTGGATGTTGAGGCCGCGCGGGGAGGTGTCTGGGAAGACGACGGCGATGTTGTGTTTGGCGGCTGCGGCTTGGAAGAAGCCCTTCTCGGCGCCGTTGTCGCCGGTGCAGGTGAGACCTGCGAGGTAGAACAGGACTGGTGCGGGCTTGGAGGACGAGGCTGTGCCGGGGACGAAGAGGTTGAGCTTCATTTGGGTTGTGGTTGCTTTGGACTGGGAGAAGTCAGTACATGCAATTCTGCGAAGCTCATGCTCTCTGTGTATTCACCTGGTGAGCAAGCTTGAGCAGCTTGCCGCCAAAGTTGGCGATGGTTGCTGTGATCTCGAACGACATGATTGCGGTTTGTGGTTTGCGGATGGTATAGAGTATTTCCAACAGAGTTGATAGAATAGAGGAAAGTGTTCTATCTGAAGAAGTACGAGATGGAATCCATTGATCTCAAGGCGGGGAGCTTGACGTAACTTCGAAGCGTAGTGGGGCAAGGATTGAAGGGCTATGTGCTCGGAAACGGAAATAAGTCCCGGGCTGTCTGGATGGACGGAAAGAGAAGTTGTGAGCGAGATACTCGCGTTGGCCATCGTAGTACAACGCTTCATTCAATATAATGGTCGACTGTGATTTTAGCTGCTGCCATTGAGATGTCTTTCGACACCAATTACTCCCTTCCTCCAGATGATGTTGCCAGTGCCTATTCGATCTTATCCATCCCACCGGTGATACCCTCGTCCGCTCGACGTACATATACGTCCAGAGTCTACCAGAACTGGATGGCTGAGCCCATGGGCTGTAAGCTTGTAGCATCGTTGGTCTTGTGTCCTCAGTGGATCATGCATATGCTATTACAGACAGCGGCGCAATCAATGCGGCGCCCCGGAATTTAACGCCAAACGCCTCGCTGTCTTTTTCTTTTTTCGAATGGTCTAATGGATTGTATGTCGGGCGATCCAACGAGCAGAGCCCGAAAAATGACCCCGTAGCATTTTTGATAAGTATAACGCCATGATTGACTTAGAGCAGCTCCTCGCAAGTCCAGTCCTCGTAGCTGCAATCCATTGTCAGTCTCAAGTTGGCACATAAGATCGTGTCGAAATTGCACTTACAAGCCATCGGGCAGGTAGCGTCGCACAACCAGAGGAATCTTCTTTTCCCTCAACTCCTTGATGGCGATCTGGAGCGGGTCGGTCTCACCCTCGACGTCCACAAGTACGGGCGCATTCATACTGAAATGTGTCAGTCTTGCTCTTTCATCTCATTACGACAGCCTTGATTCCCGGCATCTGCTCAGTCCAGTCCCCTCCTCAGTCATCGAACGCACCTAATCTGCAACGCACGGGTACCGAGCACACGCGCTCTCTCGTACTTGGTCATGTAGGGTGTGGTGCTGCGGTTCTCGGTTGCGATCTTCTTGTCTTTCACTCCCTTGACGGTGTTGAGAGATTTGGCCGCCTTTTCTGCTGCTGTCACGTCTCCGCTCGCGACAATGTTGTCCATGTCATCGTCCATGTCGCCATTTGCTCCGCCGTTGCCCTCCGGTCCATCGATATCTTGCTCCAGGAAGTCGTTCTCGTCGATGAGGTTGTCCTCATTCTCCCTGTGCTATGTGTTAGTGATAAAACTCTTGCGACTCTTTGCGCAAAGGTGAGGCGCACTCTCCCATGGCGTAGTCCATGGGCTCATCGTCGCCGCCGCCGTAATCGGACATGTTGGATGTGTGTGTGTTGTCGTGGTTTCGATGTTTTTTTTGATCGCGAGAACGGTGGAATCGCTTTAGAGAGTCTGTTGCAGGTGGACGTGGTGGATTGATGGGTCTACGCACGTGAAAGCCGCAAAGCCTCGAGCAACATTTCTGAGGAGGAACGACGCGCGACAGCCTAGCCTCGGATCTAGCCGGAGCCGAACCCGTCGCGCCTTCTCCAGGAAATAATAAGCGTTGCAGGGTCTCGATAACAAAAGTTCCGTCCATCTGGTTTCGTCGGGTCGACATTCACATTCACGCATGTTTGCTTGAAATGGCGTCTGCCGCGGTCATGTCTAAGAAACGAGCTGCGGCTGCCGAGGTTGACATTCTGTCAGCCAAGAAGCAGCGTCTTGAGGATGGTTGGTTCACGCCATTGATATACTGCAATTTACACTCCATGCTAACAACCCAGCAGCAGACGAACTATGGGAGACTAGATCGCCTGGCGAGAACACCACAACATTCACCGCAGAAAGTACGCCTTCTTCGCAAGAGTCGGCAATTGGCACCGAACAAGCCGAGTCCATCGCCGATTCATCCGTCACCTCAGCATCGAGTTCAAAAAGACCGAAGAAATATATATGCACGTATGAAAGTTGCGGCAAAGCGTTCGACCGTCCCGTCCGCCTGCAAATGCACATTCGCTCGCACACCAACGAACGTCCTTTTCCTTGTACTGAAGAAGGATGCGACAAAAGTTTCCTGCGTAACGAGCATCTCAAGGCCCACATCAAGGCGAAGCACAATGACGAGCGTGCATACGTGTGTACCTACAAGGTACATGATATTGGGACTGGAGGAGAGCAAGAGTGTGGCAAAGGCTTCCATACCGCCACAAGACTACGCAGACATGTTGCAATGCACGAAGAGAAGGAGCAGACTCGTTGTCAAGAGTGCGGGAAAGAGTTCAGAAAGCAGGAAACCCTGCAACGGCACATCAAGTCGGTCCACCTGAATGAGAAGGCCTTCAGATGTACTTACGTCGAGACTGGTGGCATGGACGACGATCAGGCCGAAGAATGTGGCCAGACATTTGCCAATCCCAGACAGCTCAAGTCGCATGAGGCCCGCTGTCATTCCGGTGCCCGGTACTTTTGCACCATTTGCGTACCACCTGGCTCGGACGACGCTATGGCTGACGATGCCGATGATGCCATTTCATTTCAAAGCCCACAGGTCGGGTTCCCGTCCTACGCGGAACTGCAGGCTCACATCAAGATCGTGCACCCTCCGACGTGCACCACTTGTGGCAAGGCTTGCGAAACCAACAGAGCGCTGATGGCACACATGGACATTGAGCACTCTTCGTTGACGGACCGCCAACGCTTCGAGTGCCCAGAGCCTGGCTGCGGTAGGAAGTTCACCAAAGCCGGCAATATGAAAGTTCACATCCAGACAGTACACGCAAAGACAAAGAAGTTCGTCTGCGGTGAATTCGACTTGACTAAGAGCAAGAAGGTCCAAGGCTGGCAAGGCCCTGGATGCGGCTTCAGTTTCGGCACGAAAGCGAACCTCGAAGAGCACGTACGCACGCAACACATGAGCCTGCCTGGTACTACCAGGCCGAATCAGAAGAACGCATCGCAGTCCGGCAGCCGCAAGCAGTCTCACTCGCATGACATGACAGCATCCCTACTTACTGGCCATGGATACGAGAAGGACCGCCCCATCGTATGTCTGGAACAAAGTTGTCCACAGCGCTTCATGCGTAACGGCGACCTCGAGACTCACATGGACATGGTCCACCAATGGAACATTGACGACTTCAACGATGCATTGGTCGAGAGGGAAGCCCACCAAGGTGGGAAATTCTGGATCGGCGGTGAGGAGGAACTCGAGGCGGAGGAAGATCGCGAACTCAGACGTCGCTTGGTCGAGGGTCTACAGTTTGGAAACCACGCCATGCCAGTGGCAGGCAACGGGCTGGGTGACTTTCTGCAGCCGTCGGCGACTGATGGTATGGATATGACTGGCGGTGCTGCCATCGACCCAGCCCTCATGTGAATTATTTAGCGTGGCGTTTGTTTGCTTGCAGTAGAGATACCCTTTTAGCGCCTGGAGTTAGCTGCATACTCGACGAATGAAAAGGTGGATGGATGTAGATGGCTCACACGAGACGTGTATAATCGGACGAGGAAAGAAATGTGATGGAACGACAAGGCAATACCCTATCGTCACACGTACATTTATCGTAATGTTTCAAAAAGAACACTTCCCAACACGTGATTTTTCATGTGCCGATCTTCAAACATGTGAAGTAATCCTGTGTGCCTGCAGAAGTGGGTGGGGACTTGGATTTGGCGGGGACGGGCTTCCAATTCTCTTCTCCCGCGATATGATGAGGGACGGCACAAGACACCTTTGCTTGCATTCCCAAACCCACATCTCAACCTCACACGTACGACCGCACGCATCACGAGTTTCCTTTGAAGCTTAGCCTGTCTGACTCAGCAATTCGCAGACAAAATCGCCTAGTCTGCTCACCATACGACTCCATTCACGCCTTGACTCACCGCCGATTGAAACGACCTCACTACATATATTTGAAGAGCAGGGAACCATGTCCCAGTAAATTTGTGCCGACGGAGGCAGCGTGGAAAAGCGCGCTGCCAAAGGCATTGAATGAAAGCATAACAACACAACATTACCAACGACCACAACCCACACCCACATCCACACAACATGGACTCCCAAGTCGAGAATGCGATTGAAATCGCTTTCAACCCGGCCACCGACCAGACACTCAAAGGACAAGCCTACGATTTCCTCAACCAACTACGCCAGGATGCAAACAGCTGGCAAGTCTGCCTCACACTCTTCGTCCGCCCTGCGGCTCCCTCAGAAGTAGTACGAGTGGTTGCTCTGGAGATCTTGAACAATGCTGTACAAATGCAACAGCTGGACCAGGCCAGCCTTGTCTACATCCGCGACAACCTTATGGGCTATGTTCGCGAGCGCTACGCCACGGGCTCTCAACAGGTCGACAGCGCAAGCATCCAGAACAAGCTTACGCAGACCTTCACCTACCTATTCACATATCTGTACCCTTCAGAATGGACGAGCTTCTTCGACGACTTCAGATCGCTTGCCGGCGAGAGCTCCAACATCGGCACGGCAAACCCGGTCGCTACCATTCTTTACCTCAGAATCGTCGGCTCCGTCCACGACGAGATCGCAGACCAACTCATCCCTCGCACACCCGAGGAAGCAAAACGCAGCAACGCACTCAAAGATCTGGTGCGCGAAAGAGATGTCAACAAGATTGCCACCACCTGGCAGGACATACTGTCGAGGTGGCAGGAGATCGACCTCGGCATTGTCGAAGCCTGTCTCAGGACTGTCGCCAAATGGGTCAGCTGGATTGATATCTGGCTTGTGATCAACCAGAACATCCAGACTGCTTTGCTGCAACTTGCCGGCCAGCAAGGAAGCCACGGCTCAGAAAGCAAAGAAGCGAGAGCAAGAGACGCGGCCATCGATACTTTCACCGAGACCGTGGGCAAGAAGATGAGCGGAGGAGACAAGATCGAGTTGATCCGCTATCTGAACCTGGGTACAATCGTTGAACAGCTCATTGCGAGTCCCGCTCTTTCTGAACTTCGGACGACCCCTCAGTATGACACCGATCTCGCAGAAACGGTTGCAAAGCTGGTCAACAACGTTATGCTGGATGTCGTCAGGGTCCTTGACAACGACTCCGTTGATGCGGAGACTCGTTCAAAAGCAGACGTCGAAGTCCAGAACTTTTTGCCCTGCCTACTTCGCTTCTTCGCTGACGAGTACGATGAGATCTGCTCGGCAGTCATCCCTTCATTGACAGACCTTCTTACAATTTTCAGAAAGATTGTAAAGTCCAAGGGCGGTTTGCCAAACCATTACAGCGCAATGCTCCCCTTGATCCTCGAGCCAATTGTTGCAAAGATGAAGTACGACGATACTGCTTCTTGGGGCGAAGAGGATGAAGCAACCGACGAGGCCGAGTTCCAGGAGCTCAGGAAGCGTTTACACGTGCTTCAGCAGACCGTCGCTGCGGTTGATGAGCCGTTGGTCATCGACATGCTTAGCAAGGTTGTCGGGGAGACTTTCAGCCGTATCGAAAGTGGAGACAAGCCCAACTGGAGGGACCTCGACTTGGCCATGCACGAGATGTTCCTCTTCGGCGAGCTGGCTGTCAAAAACGGCGGCCTCTACGCAAAGAGCGCGCCATCGTCCATCGCTTCGCAGAGACTGCTGGAGATGATGGACAAGATGGTCAACTCCGGACTTGCATCCTACCCACACCCGGCCATTCAACTCCAGTACATGGAGATCTGTGTCCGCTACGTTGCATACTTCGAGCAGAACCCTGCTCTCATTCACAAGGTACTTGAAAGCTTTGTCTCTTTCGTACACAGCACCCATGTAAAAGTCCGCCTACGGTCTTGGTACCTCTTCCAGCGATTTGTACGCGTCCTGCGCAACCAGCTGGGAGACGTAGCCCAGACAATCATCCAGGCTATTGGCGACTTGCTCAAGATTAAGGCCGAGCTGCCCACAGACCGTGAAGAGGATGACATGTCGAGTGACGAGAACGACCAATCCGCCGATGCCGTCTTCACTAGCCAGCTTTACCTATTTGAAGCCGTGGGTTGCGCAGCATCTTCTCATGCGGTCCCATCAGAGACCAAGGTCCAGGTTGCGAGCTACGTTATCAACCCGTTGGTAGCCGACATGAGCAATAGTGTTGCTGCAGCCAAAGCTGGCGACGAGCGCGCGGCGCTCCAAGTACACCACATTATCATGGCGTTCGGCACTCTTGCTAGTGGCTTCTCGGACTGGACACCTGGATCGCACAAGGGTGGACCGCCTGACAGTGCTGTTTCTGACGTATTCGGACAGGCCAGCGAAGGTGTTCTGGTCGCAGTTGGAGAGCTGAAGGATTCTCTTGACATTCGGACCGCTGCTAGGCACTCGTTCTCTCGCTTCATGGGTGTTCTTGGATCACGCATTCTGCCTCAGCTGCCGCGCTGGATCGAAGGCCTCCTCTCCTCTGCGTCTTCCAACGATGAAATGGCCATGTTCCTGAGACTGCTCGCTCAGGTCGTCTACGGCTTCAAAGGCGAGATCTCTGACATTTTGGACCAGCTACTCTCACCTCTCCTGCAGAAGGTCTTTGCCGGCCTCTCCACACCTGTCACGGGCACGGATGACAACATTCAGTTGAAGGAGCTCAAACTGCAATACCTTAACTTCATCCTCGTCATCCTCAACAACGAGCTCGGTAGCGTCCTCGTCAGCCCGGCTAACCAAGGCACATTCGATGCCTTCTTGACCACCATCACACACTTTTCTCGCGACCATACAGACCCTCCGACTGCTCGTCTTGCCTTCTCCGTTCTCACACGCATGACGGCTATCTGGGGTGGCCCAGACGTTGCACCTACCTCGACTGCGCCTGCCAACCCAGCTCTGCCAGGATTCGATGGCTTTGTGCTCTCCACCTTCGCTCCGATGCCTTGGGCCCTCATCTCTGCCCCTGACTTCAATGCTGGCGACGCGCAGATCCGCAGCGTGCTCCAAGAAGCCGCCGCTCTGCAATGGACCATCCTTCGCAAGACCGGCAACGTATACCGCGAGCAGCTGCAGACCGAGCTTCGCAACCTTGGCGCCGCCGAGGCTGGCGTGATGGAGTTTGTCAAGCATGCCGAGAGCGACGACGTCGTGGTCTTCAGGAAGTTCTTCGCTGGTTTCGTCCAAGGCGCAAAGCGATAGGACAGTTCCGCATTCGCGTGGATGGCTTGCGAATCTCTCGATTGGGATGGGCATTTTTTCTGCTTAGCATGGAAGCGGGTTTGTTGTTGTTTCCTTAACCCTCCTTTGTTCCTTTTCACTTTGGCCTCTCATACATATGGCGTGTCCACACCGAGACACGAAGCCGGATGAGTAGGAAGGATATGGAGCAGATACCCCAGGTAGTTAAAAATCCCGAAAAATTGAATATCAAGCATGTTTGAATCCGACGACGCTGGCTGTTGTCAGTGTTAGTATCTTGCGCGATGTGCGTGTGTACTTCTCTTTTTATGTATTGATCGTACGTATCATATGCACCTCTATGCAGGGACCTATCGCATGTGCGCCATGCAGGACGAGCACGACTAATACTAGTGCCTAGAGTGCAGTACAACCCGCTGGCTGGCTTCGCTTAGGCTCAGCCAACCGCACCCGCTGAGACACCTACCTGACACTTCACCTCTGGCGTGTTGAGTTTCGTTGCTTGAAGCATTGCATATCTTGCGTCGACACAGCAATTGCAGTTGCGTTTGCGGTTGCGTTCGCTGCTAGAACCATAATTCGCTTCTAGGCCCAACTTGGCACATTCACTTCTCACGTGCACGGGTACCTAGGTGGTTGCCTATAAGCCTGATTGTCATTGCGCTCAGCCTGGACTTTACTATTTACAAACCACCTGTCGCTACATTTGCTCAACGCTTTTAGACAGGAGGACCACCAACCTACAACGATAACCTAGAATTGATCTCCTCTGCTCACCCTCACACCGCACAATGACCAGCAATGTCGGCCTTCAGCCTTTCTCGCCTTTCCAACGCAGCCTATTTTCTGTGGCCACCAGCTTGAGTTCGACCGAAGTCGCCCTTCCTACCTGGCTCACGCTTGATCCCAAACGTGCGCTGCAGAATGGCATTGCCGTGGTCTCGTCCACCAGCAGTAGCTTGAACACTTTCACAGCGGTCCTCTTCGCCTTCGGTTCGCTGGGAGCCGGATTCTACATCTACATCTGGAAAAACGCACCTCTCCGATCTGCCGTCAGCTGGCTCAGCTCCAGGTTCGCCGGCAGCATCTCGATCGCTTCTACCCATCCGCTGAACAAGGATGTCCTCACTCACCTGGAAAAAGCCGGCTTGAGCCGCAAAACCAACTCGCTCGCGCTCCTCAACAGCAGCACTGGTGTGATGTCGCCCGAGATGCTCCGCGGGATCTACATCGACCAGAGGGCACAACCGCCGATGCCAATGCCTCACGTCCAGAAGCTGGTGGAGCTCGAGCCAGAAGCTCTTGAGTACGTCCCCGTTGCCGGAACGTACAGTTTCTGGCACAACGGATACCGAATGATACTCTCGAGGCGCGAAGATATCACGGGCTACTACCAAGATGACGGCAAGTTCGTCCGCACAGAATCTGGCTTGACCGATGCATCTCGCAGCCAGACGCTCACCATCACATGCTGGTCCCTCGGCGCGGGTGTGCAGCCTGTAAAAGACTTTCTTGAGTATGTGCGTGAGGTGTCCAAGCCCTCGAAACACAACACCACAACAATCTTCCGTGCGGCGTGCCACAAGGAACAGCAGAAGTTTCATTGGGATACAGGGGTTAGTCGTCCAGCCAGGACGGTCGACAGCATCGCACTGGAGAGCGGCAAGAAGAGACAGCTGATGAAAGAGTGCACTCGGTATTTCTCCAAGGAAGATGAGCGCTTCCATGCGTCTCGTGGAATCCCCTACCGCCGTGGCTTGCTTTTCTACGGACCGCCTGGCACTGGCAAGACCTCGTTCACGGTCGCTCTGGCGGGTCACTTCAATCTCAACGTCTACATGGTTAGCATGAGCGACGGTGCGTTGAACGATGTCGGGCTTGGAAAGCTCTTCGACACGCTCCCAAGGCGTTGCATCGTGCTGCTTGAGGACATCGACTCGAGCGGGATAGATAGAGAGCCACGAAAGGAGGTGATCAAGTCATCGAGAGATCCCTCGAGGGTAAGCAAGACCGTCACCGTCGGAGTTTCGCTAAGTGGTCTTCTAAACGTGCTTGACGGCCCTGCTTCAGTCGACGGCCGTCTGGTCGTAATGACCTCCAACTCCCCCGACTCGCTTGACGCCGCCTTGCTGCGCCCCGGCCGCATCGACAGCAAAGTCCTCTTCGGCTACACAAACAGAGAAGTCTCTGGCCAGATCTTCATGCACATCTTCACCAAGACCGCAGACGAAATCCTGTTGGCCAGCAAAGACGACGACGGAGAAGAAAAAGAAGAAGGAGAAGACTGGCCCTCCAACACTGCCACCGACAACCTCTCCCCAAGCGCCCTCCTCGCCATGTCTAAAGACTTCGCCGCCTGCATCCCCGACACAAAAGTCAGCCCAGCGGAAATCCAAGGCTTCCTCATGCGCCACCGCGACGACCCGGCCGCTGCTGTCGCCAACGCTGACGCCTGGGCCAGAGAACTGCTCGCGGTGAAGAAGCAAGGCAAGAACGTCGCCGCCTTCGACAACGAGATCAAACGCGGCGGCGCCCTCTTCGCCGGCGGCAAAAGCGCACACCTCCCTCCTCCCCTCCAAAATGGCGTCTCCAACAACAACACCATCCACGCGCTCAGCGACGAGGCGCTCGCCATGAATTCGTGGAACAACCCGCATTACGCCACCCATTACGCCCAGCTGGCGGAGAGCTACCGCCGCGGGCCCGGTGGGCTTTGGGACACTCATTCCGGCAGCGAAGCTAAGGACCTTGGCGACGAGTTTGAGCCGGTTGAGGACCTTCGTCAGCTGCACCCTGTGATGGAGAATGGCGGTGACGGCGGCAGCAGCGGTGGCATGAATGGTGACGGCTCTCGCCCGGAGACTTTGCTTGCGGCTGATTGCACCGTGGAGCCCCGTGGTGGGCAGGTGTAGGAAACCTCGCCCTATCGTTGTTCGCCTGCTGTTGGCTGGTGGAATGTTTGGCATTGATGGGGATGAGTGAGGTTGGACGTGGAGTGTTTGGAGTGGGATTGAAATAGACTACTGATTCCTGGTGTGATTGAGCAAATCGGGGTTAGGCATGTCTTGAGGCGTTGTCCATTTTTTTTTTTGGGGGGAGAGGTACTGCACTGCACTGAGATTTGGACTGATCCTGTTTTCGTTTGTTTGCATTCGCGATAGCATACATGTCATGGTTTCGGGACAGAAGCCTTGAGCCAGTGGTACATTAGCGGCAACACGGCACAGCAAAATAGTTGATTCATTTTGTTGAAAATCATCAGTACATCCGTGGATTCAATGTGAACACCAAGCAAGTCAACCATTCCGCTCCAACCTGATCCCGCGCAGACGACTGATTCTTAACGTTTACCCCAGTTCACCTTCTTCCCTGACATACACTCATATACACGTAAAGTACATCCGACACCAGCCACTCTCAAGTGAAGACATCCTTCTCCGACTGCAGCTTCAAGAAACTCTCCTCGTCGTGGCCAGGGATGACGCGGCCGCGGGTGATGCGCTCGAGGTGCTTCAGGCGTTGCGTGCTGCGGAACCACGCTGGGTGGTCTCGAGCCAGCCAGCCCTGAGGGATGCCATCGCGCCAGTTCTCAATCACGTGGCAGTGGTCGCTGATGAAGAAGATGGTCCCGCTGTCGGGCAGGTTGATCTGCATGCCGATCAACCCGTCTGTGTGGCCGGGCAAGTGGTGCAAGGTGATTCCCTGGCAGAAATCGAAGCTGCGCTCGTCGAAAGTCTTCCAGTTCAATCCCAGCTTGAGGTAGTGCTGCAGGTAGACGCCGACGTCTGCGCCAGTGGCAACGGACCAGAAAGCGGACCTGAGCTCTAGGTCGTGCACCCAGATCTCGACGTCCTTGCGGTCGAGGAAGAGATCCAGCCCGCCCGCGTGGTCTAGGTGCAAGTGGCCGATGATGATCTTCTTGACATCCTCAACTTTGTGGCCGGTCGCCTCGATCTGCGCATCCAGCTCATGCTTGGCCTCGTAGCGCACGCGCGTGAAGACGTCTGAAAGCTGTGGACCCCAGACTGTGGGGTAGTCTTTGCCGGAGCCCGTCTCCCAGAGGATGAGACCTTCGTGTGGATGCTCGACTAGCACGCAGTACATGGGCAGTTGGCGGCGTTTGTTGACGAAGGACTTGTCGCCTGTAGAGCCCAGCGAGGTGTTTGCGCCGCGCACCACGAAACCCTCGTCACATTCTAGCCAGCCGACTTCGAGGAGCCACATTTTGGTGCCTTGCGGACAGACATTGGAAACGTAGTTGGGGACTGCTCCCGAGGCGAGCTGTTGGTCGATGGCTGTGTTGGAGGCGGACATGGTAGTGGTGATGGTTTGTTTCCTCGTTTGTTCAGTAAGTTGATTGCTGTGCTGCTATAGCTTGGACCTAGCTGGTGATTGTCCAGTATCACATACAAGAGCGAGACAACGGTATAGAAACTCGAGTCCTAAGGGTTGAAAGAGAGCGAGCTCTCGAGTTGATAGCTTATAGCCGACTCCTCCTCAGCTACATCATTGGCATTGGAGATCGTCAGCATAGGCACGCATACCCCATGTGGAATCTCCATTCGTGCGCGGATCTCTGGGAAAGTCAGCAATTGTTTGGTGCCGGCAGACTTGGTGAAAGTGAGGGGAAGTCCAGATTTGGTGTGATATGGCGTCCGAGGTCGTGGCTGGCTGTGTACGTCAGGAAGGGGGCGTTGTTTTGCGGGGTGAAGTCTTGTTTATTGCAGGCAAAGCTATAAGATAAGAAAGTGCTGTTACCAGCTGACAGCATTCATGTTATTATTACCGGTGCAGGCCAACTAAGAGTCTGGCCAGAGTGTGTTGTGCAGTTCACTAACAGAGTAGTAGTAAGATGATGTGCATGAACACATCGAGATGGATCGGATGGCGAGTCGAGTACAAAAGGCCACCAAGAATCTCGCCTATGCGGCGGAGGCAGAAACAGGGTCAGGCCTTCAAGCCTCGCACGCGGATAAGAGCACGCGCTCAATTAACGGATTCAGTGCGACTGGAGCTCTTGGGCCGAGTGCGACCAATCCCGAAGATGGCAGCTGGGGGACTGCGAGGATGCGAGCTTTCCAGTGGTCGTGGAGGTGAAAACGGAGTCTTTCGTGTTGATTACTACTGGTCGAGACTATTGGCAAACTACTACTGGCTAGCTGGTCATGCTCTCGTCCAGTAGTAACCAACAGTAGCCTCACCAACACAGTCATCACTCATCAAGATGTGGCCTGGCCAAACGAGGGCCGCGTCTACCGCTGCAGGTCTCAGTGGATAGCGCGTGGGGGTTCCCACGCACCTACACAACTTCCGATCTCATGCCCTGAGATGGCGTGCCGCGAACGATGGAGCGATGAGCTAGGCCAGACGGGTCCAGTCCAGTACTGCTCGAGAGGTTTCGTGTCTCGTGATGGGATGGATCTCTTATGCGAGTCGTGATGGGCTAAGGCGACTTCGGATGCTCCATGCGAGCCATCTTTCCACTCTCCACTGCTGCTTCCAACAAGTCACTTCTCCTTCTCAACATGGCCGCCACTGCATCGCACTAGCAAACTCCATCATCCCACGCAGAAACGGTTCCTGGGACTGAGTGACCAATTGCCCTGCTTCACTAACCCAGGGCCATGTCTGTGATCTGCCTTGGCTGCTTTGCCATCTCGCCTCGGACTGGGTTCCAGCGCGTCTACTCCACCTTCTCTTCTCCATACAGTTACGCTCTTGTAGTACATATGTTAAAAATCACTGCACTCTCCCGTCTGCATTCCGGCAACCCTACGGTAGCTCACGGCAGCCGTACGGCAACCTGCCTCACTCCGGACGCGTGCGCATGGATATGTCACATGACCCCTCATGCTAATTTATGCCGTCCAAACCTGTCGTTCCCATCCCCTCTTGGGCATGCCATTACCCGCCCTCGACTGGTATTTCACTCGCCTCGTAGCGGAAGGTGTCACGTTCTGGTTGGACCAACCATCGAGTGCCGTGAGTATGTGAGTGGCGAGCCGAAAACCTGGGTTCGACCGCATGACCGACCAGGCGCCCGTTCGCTTGTGGTGCCGAATCCACGCGCATGCCCATGCTGTGAGGCTGTCCATCATGCACGTCAACTAAACCCTCGCAGCAGCCGATTCCCATCACGCCTCCTACAGTAGTCGCAACGGCCGTCTTGTACATCACTGCTCACGGTGGAGATCAGCTCGTAGCCGCGTTGGTGTGTCATGTTCCCGGACGCCACCCTTTCCCACGCTCCACTCCATTGCCTCTTCCGTGCGCGCAGGGCGTGGGGAGATGCTCCATGTCTCACTGGCCAAGACTTGTCACCGATCCAAGCAGAGGGAGATCTGGGAGACGACAGCCCATGCACCTTCGCGCTCTTTGTGATGTGTACCATGGCCGCGAGAGGCTCAACTCCCGTCTGCGTGTGACGGATTCATTTGCTCTGATTTAGCTTTGCCCCCCAAGCTGCCCTCGTGTTGCTCGCATCCATGCCTGCCTGCCTGCCTGCACTGCGAGTATGCATGTATAAGTATTTCTGCCACTCGTTCCTGCCTCTTTCCCCCCATCATCATCAATCTCACTCGTTCCTTCCTAACTTCATCTCTGTTGGGCGTTCAACATTTTTCACGTGCTCGTTCATTCATGATGATGGGACTTCAGGCTCAACAAGGCACTATGCCAGGTATTCAACTCTACGGTTCACGATGCAATAATCCTTACTCCACCACCTCAACCATTAGTCGTCCGCTCTTCCTTGACGGTCTCCACTCCCGACAAAACAGCACCCTCTCTCGCGACAACTCCCAAGCTTGGGCCTCGAACAACAAAGTGTTGAACGAAGATGCTAAATTGACTCGCACTCCATCATCACTCGCCCGACAAGACAACTTCTTGACTGAAGGCTCGACATTACCTCCCGTTCCTTCACTCGCCAGACCAAAGCCCTTCATGGCAACCGCAGGTTTCCCAGATGACATCCCACGCTTCGTCGAGATCGAGTTCGCCGCTTTCCAACATGAGTACATCAATCACCACCTTTCCTACCGAGACCCTTCGAATCCAGAGCACACGGCAAGAACCATCAGCTTTTACAAGCAATGCATGCAGAACATCCGATCCAGCACATCGCCATCGCCGTCGTCAAAACGTCACGACAGCAAAGTCGACCTCACCCTGACTGATGAGCCCGAACACGCCACCACAACAGAAGGCTACCTCTTTCGGAAAGTCATAGATCCCATCACTCACGAAATCATCGCCTTCGTCAAGTCCGAAATCACGACCCTTACTCCTGAGCTTCACGCTAGCCCTCTGGACATCGGCCATGAATCCGAGCCCGAGATGAACAGAGCTTGGTTTGCTCTGAACGAAAAGGTGCACCGCGACTACTGCGGTGATCGCCAACACGTCTGTAAGTGGTTCATGATGTATCCCGATCCCATATATCCTGCCTTCCATCAATCAGCCATTCAGACAATCCACCAAACCAGCCAAATCCGAAAACGAAAAATATAAAATCAGAGACTAACACAATATCTCCGCAGACTTCGGCATGCTCGCCACCCACCCATCGCATCAGCACCGCGGCGCTGCCACCTCCCTAATGAAGGAGCTCGTCGACGAAGCCGACGCTCTGGGCCTCGAAATCTACTGCGAAGCCACCAACACCGGCAGGCCCATGTACGAAAAGTACGGCTTCGTCCCCGTCAAGACTCTGCGGTTCGATCCGGCCGAGTACGGCGTGCTCGGGCTGGGAGTGGAGGTGCAGACCGTCATGGTCCGGGGTGTGAAGGGGAGGGCAGACGGCGTTAGGAGAGTGCCTGGGTTCGAGAGATTCGAGGAGCGTTGATGTGCGTTGATGTGCGTTGATATGTCTTGATGTGCGTTGATGGATGGACGTGGGAGTTTCGTCGACTTCGGGTCGCGGATTAACAAAAGTTTTTGGTTCGAGAGGGAGTGCTGCCTTCCATTGTTGATGACTTTTTTCTTTTCCTTGGCCAGATTGGATCGAAAATTTCTTCTGGTGTCGGTGACAAAAAAAAGTTTCTTTCGATGGGGCAGGGAATGAAAGGAAAGGGGCGGAAGGTGGGAATGGGGGAGAACCAAAAAAGCACGGGAATCGAAAAAAGCAGAGTGGGAGGGCTTCTGGTTTTTCATCCCCAGTACTCTACTGAGCATTAGCATAACTTGCATGACCGGGAGCGTTTGCGAAGGAGATTACTTGTAAGTATAAATACTATAAACATTGAAGGATACGCCTTGAGGCAAAAGCCATAATATTCCTCCTCTTTCCTCGATGCAAGCATTTAAAGCAACGAAGCACCGTTCTTCTTCCGCCATCACCGCCATCAAGTCGATTCCGTCTTCTGCGAGAAGGCCAAAAAGAGAAAAAAACACCAAAGACTAGTCCAACCCGTCAGTCATGCACTCGTAACCACAAAAAGAGACGGCACTTTCGTCAAACCAATTAATCAATCAATCCATCAATCACCAAACGCCACTCTTCCAACCCCCCAAACACTTCAATCAACAACCCTCCTCCTCTCCCCCAACCTCCCCACCCAACTCCTCGCATAAAACCTCCGGATCCGCTTCCCCCAAACCAAAAACGGCACCAGCGCGAAATTGTTCGCAACCAGCACCGCCGTGAAAATCCCCGCCACCACAACCGCATACCCGCTCACCTCGACCCACTCCAGCAAATACAAGCCGAAAGCGAAGCTGATCCCACTCTTCCCCAGGCACTGCGCGATCACCAACTCGGAGGTATTGGCCGTGTAGGAGTCCACGGCGTACGCGAGGGTAAAAGTGAAGTAAAAGTAGCTGGACCAGTCGACCAGCGCGACGCCCGCGAAGTACCCGACCCAGTGCAGTTTGAGGTGCGCGGTCAGGCCGTAGAGGATTAGGCCGCAGGGGGCGAGGACCATGGCGGGGAGGAGGACGCCGAGGCGCATTTCGGCTTCGCGGATGTGGTTGTTTTTACGGGTGAGGCGGGCGGCGAGGAGGTCCGAGGTGAAGGTTAGGGGCACGGCGAGGCCGTAGCCGATTATGTTGCCGAGGGCAATGAGGCCGGAGTTTTGCTGGGAAGGGGGAGGGAGAGGTTAGTTGGTTCGAGGTTAGGGGGAGGTTTGAAGGGGAAGCTTGGGTGGGAAAAAGAGACTTACGGGAGCCCAGTTGTAGGGTGGTTGGACGATGAGGATTGGGAAGGTGTAGTTGAACACTAGCGCTCCGAGACCGATGTAGATGCCGTAGCTAGCGATTGTCCAGAGGACCGAAGGCACCAGCAGATACGTGAACGAGCGGGCAGCAGTCATGAAAGCTTCGGCCTCGTGGTCGACGGTACTCCAGGGCTTGAGGGTCTGCAGGAAAGTACGGCGAGGCGGCGGCGTGCCAAGAGCAGTCTGCAGGTCGATCTGGTGCTCCGAGGAGACGACGTGCCCTTCTTTCTCGGGGTCAGACTGGCCATCGAACGCTTTGCGTTCGCCTGAGGCGGCTGAGGCTCGTGAGGATGTTGGTGGGGATAAGACTGGTGGCTTGCGCTTGTATGCACTTTCTTCGACGAAGAGGAACGCCAGGAGGAAGAGAGCGCCGGCGAAAGCGATCTCGACGTAGAAGAAGAGTTGCCAGCCATAGCCACCTGCGAGCATGTAGCCCGCGTACAGCGGGCCGGTGGAGCCCCAGCAGAGGGCGACGGTGTAGATTCCTAATTTCGTGCCGCGTTCGTGGACTGGGACTGTTAGTTGATGGCTTTTTGAGAAGTATCTTGCACGTCGACTTACGGAAAAACACGTCGTTAACGAGTTGCACCGGGATAGCCTCGCAGATTCCACTTGAGAGAGCTTGGATAACCCGGCATGTCATCAAGGCTTCGAATGTAGTGCATTGACTGCAGCCTATGAGGGAAGCCAGGTAGATGACAATGCTTCCGAGGAGGATGGGTCTACGGCCGAACTTCAAGTACATAGGTACTGTCACGAGCGTTCCCATGCCGTAGACCAGAGTAGGGTATGAAATGAGTTGGGAGGCTTTGACTGGAGAGACATGTAGGTCTTGGGCAAAGATGGTGATGTAGACTGCTGGCCCGAGTAGAGCAGTGTTGCTCAGGAAGGAGTAGAGTGAGCAGATCACCAGGATCATTGTCTTCTTCCATTTCGGCCATTGGAGGCTGGACGAGTCAGATAAAGGGTAATACGAGAAAACAGATGTCGTTTCTACTCACGGGTCGTTGGGATCTTCTGCGGGCACTGGAAAAAGAGCTTGTCCATACGCGGTGTCGTCTCCTTCAACAGCTGCTAAGTTCACAGTTCCAGGAATGTCTCCCTCTGTGGCGTGACTGCAAAGTATTAGCAAGTGGAAAACAATGCATCAAGTCCGAGCAAACCACGCACCTGTGCACCAGACGGGGCGCCATGATATTGTCAAGAAGTGGATTGTCCTGAATCGCCGACCGAAAAGTTTCTTACAAACAGACAACAAAAAGGCAAGACAGCAAACGACAAGCAGCGAGCAGCAAACAGCTCTTCTAAGTACATGGCCTGCCCAGGGAGGTGCAGCCTTACCTCTACTCCCTCCCGCACGGTGCCTCATCTTTGTGTGCAAAAGAAACGCATTTGCCGGCCGAAGCAGCAAGAACGCCGTCGAGGTCGCACGCCCGCAGCAAAGACAGCCAGGGGTTCTCGCTTGGGTCCTGCGACTCTTGTGCTACGGAATGCAGAGCCATGTGCGGCGCACAGGGTTTGCAGCGTAGCCTGCATGCTCCCACACGTCCTGCGCCAGGCCGCGCCACTCGTCATCTGCGGGGAGTCTGGTACGTGGGAAAGTGATCAGGTCGCGATGATCAACGTTTCTTCGGTAGATAGTCCGTGAGGCTGGGGCTGGAGAAAAGATGAGGAGAAGGAGGAGGTGTTGTATACTAGTGGTGTAGTTGGAACTCGGCAGAGTGGTGGTTGGTCAGGCAAGACCAGGGTTCCCCATGGGCAGGTAGATGATGGGCCGATCCATCGTTCATGTAAGAGTGAAGCCTTGGTATTGCGGACATCCTCGATCATGTTCTAGCCTACGACCCACTCACTACTCTCTTGCCTGACTGATTGACAACAAACAAGGAGGGCCGTCACAGCTTTTCCGCCCTGCCAGCGCCTGAGACACATGCGGCGAGGCTGTAAGCATAACGCATGCAGCTGAACCGTCATATCCGAGTGTGACAGACAAGGAAACCCGGGCAGGCAGGGACGGAAGCAAAGTAGGGCCAAATAGTAACTTAGGCTGAAGATTCGTGGGATCTGCAAGAAGAAAGATGGACGCCATGCCCTGAGCTGCCAATGCCAACGATGCGGAGAGGAAGAGGCGCTTCGCTTCGCTGGCACGGCTGGATCCAGATTCTCAACTCCCGAACCGCCCAAGGAGTTCAAAAGGAGGCAGAGGCTTTCCTTGGGCAGTTGTACGTGTAAATTCCATGTCTTAGATGCGACGTCTTCCGTGTGAGGTCGTCGGTCAGCCAGTCCAATGGCCTCTCGCTTACCTGAGTACGTAAGTCCGATTGTGGCTGCAGGAGCCGGAATTCCCTCCAAGCATGTCTGTAACTGCGAACGCTTCCACGCCGCTGGGTCCCGGGTGAGATTGCATGCTTATGGCGACGGCGGCGACTCTTGTGCGCCAATTTGCCTTGTGCTCTGTCTGGTCTGGTCTGGTCTGGTCTTCACAGATTTGTGGTGAGATCTCTATGCCACGTCTTCTTCACGACCGATCGGGGCAGTCAAAAGAGCACGGAGCAGCGCAATGTCTGTTCTTGCAAAATTGTTCACGGCATGGTGATCATTCAATGTACATGGACTAATTTTGCGATTGTTTCGCTGGATGCGACTGATGCGTGGTTCTGTCGACGGTTCATGTAAGGCAGGTGCAGACGCACTACCTAACCAGACGTCGCCCGAATTGTCAGCCGCCTTTGCATTTCTACCTGACTGCATGTAGATAAACGGGTACTGGGAAGACCGTGTTGTTGCATGTGTTTACATGCACGTCGTTGTACTGATCAATTTCCAGCATTCGGTGTGCACCAGTTCATGACAGCACCTCTTTGCCTGTAGTTTCAGAAAGATGCCAGGATTTCCAGGGGATGAAACTCAAGGGTAAATCAACACTTTTCTACTGGCAACTTATCATTGTGTGCATGGTGTCGCTGGTCGTTGTACATAACAGACCATTCCAGCCCGGCGCCCGTTCCACGCATTTTATATTGTCTCGCTAAAGCACCGTTTTACTTCGCTCGGCATCAATAGCCAAATCCAAATCGCACTTCTTTATCTTTGCCCACCGAGTCTGCGCTCTTGAACCTCGGTCAAGGCCCTGCTGCCGCTAACATATGCAACGATGGCGACGACGCCGGCAACAGGGAGCGTCTGGAAGAGCGTCCAGCTGTAGTAGTACAAGAAGAACACACCCTCCATCGCAACAACGCTTCCAAAGAAAAGGCCGTGGGCGATAGGGCTGGCGCCGAATGCCTTGCCAGCGTGATCGAGGTTTCCTCCAAGACCAACCCACATTCCCATAAGAGCGGGCAGCGTGAAGAGAACTGCGAGCATGAAAACGCCGGAGATAATCTTGGGGGGCGACTGTGCGTCTGCTTTGAAGATGTGGTTGATCTCGGGCTTGGAGGTGTAGCGCTCAGGTGCGGGTGGGAGAGCGAGAGGAGCCGCAGGGTCGCGGGTGACGTCCAGGTCGAAGACGTGCTTGTAGATTGGGGTGGTCGACCCGAATGAGGCGAGAATGATCGAAGCGCGAGCGGGTTTGGTGGAGGTCAGGAACTGGAACGGAAGGTCTTTCTGGGACTGGACAGATGTCAGCTGCGTTACTATATCAATCGGTTGGTATGTGTAGACTCACCACCTCAACCTTGCCTTTGCCATTGTCCTTGAGAGTGAACGGGAACGACTCTTCGAGTCCTGTCGAGGGTTCGTGGAGTGTGAGGAATGCCTGGTGTGGTCTCTTGCCGGTCTTGCCCTCAGTGGTAGTGAGGACGATCTTGAGACTGTCGGACCCGGACAGGCTGACAGCAGGCGATAGAGCAGAGGTCAAAGAGAGCCTTTGCGGCTGTCAGCAACATATCGAGGCATTGGCGCACGTATCCAAAGACTCACTTCTCTTTAACACCACCACCAACGCCAGCACCCTTCTCTTGAACTGTAAGCGTGGCATCTTCGAAGCCCCAGCTTGCACCGTAAGCTGCCGACGCTGCGGCCAAAAGTGGAAGCGCGATTCCACTGAAGAATCTCATTGTGAACGATTGAGTATGCCTTGGGGTGGACTTTGTTATTTGGCGCAACGCAATAAGTTAACCCTCTCACTCCAAGCAAGCTTCCAATGGAGCTACGTCGTCTCACCTGAGCTGCGGGAGCTAGCGGCTAGCGCCCGACGTCGACGAACGGACGTCCATCACTACTGAGATAAGGCAGAACGAAAGGTAGAGCATGTGATACCAAGGACGACATCCGTGTGACATGAACTCTGTCGCATACCAGATGATGATGCTTGCTGCCCGTCTCATGTTCAGTGTGCCATGCTGGAGGGGGTGCCCGTCTTTGTCACTTCCGTCTTGGAAAATGTATTCACATCACTTGACGTCTGTGAATGTGTGCGAGATGTCAGATACGAGAACAAAGGTCATCATATATCTGACGTTGACGTATGAGCACACAACATGGACCCGTAACCAGAATGCTGTCCTCGGTGGCTGCCAGCAGCGCAAAACGGAAACAGAAGACTGGAAGTGAAGCCCACTCGGACTCAGGTCACGTGTGTTGACCGTTTGAGGAAAGCGCGCTCCACTTTTTGGCCAACTGAGGATTGCAATTCGGTCTTGCTGCCTCTCTCCTTCCACCAGCCATCTGCCGCCATGCATGTTGGCCTGCCTGTCCCGTCGCGTCTTCATCAAGGCACCACCGTCAATTTACTAACATCGATGCGGTAGATCATTGCTTCACAAACATCCGGCACACACACGGCGCGTTGTCGAGTGGCGCCTCGCACGTGACACTTAAGTGGGTCAGCCGACTTCTTTTCGACACCTCCGCTGCTGGATTTCTGGAGGCAAACAAGTACACGTACATCATCCTAGGATACAGCATCCATCGATGTGGAACGCACCTTCACCTCAAAATAAAACATACCGATCCCTCACTTCACTTCACTTCGCCAGCGTCGCCGGCGAGATAGCCCAAACTACGGCTGGCCAAGCATGAGCCCCCCTGGACCGGCTCCCAAGGCAACCACATCAAATATGCCCTCAATGACCACCCGAAGGTCCAATTCGAACACGGACCCGGAACCACCCGCGAAACGGCCCAGACTCAAGCTCAACCTTCGCAAACCGTCATCGAACGATGGAGACACGATTGCTGTTTCGAGGCCCAAGCGAGTATCTGCCACGCGACGCCGCTACTCAGAGGACGCAGTCATGTTAGATGACGATGCCGAGGAAACCACAGTCAAGCAGTCGCCAGCTGCGTCGTCTGGGCTATCATCACCTATTTCTGTAACGGCGTCAGTGGGGAGTGGAATGCTCTCCATCAAAACGAAATACGCAACCAGAAACGAAACCCCGGAGAGCTCCGACGAAGAGTTCGCGGTTGATTCCAAGCAAGAAACGAGCCACGAAGCGGCGGAAAGTTCCGATGAAGATCTCACGGTTGAAGCCACACGCGAGACCAGACGCGAAGCTCGAGAAAGTTATGGCGACTTCATGTCATACTACGTTGCTGATGGCGACGACGATGAAGTGGCTGAAGAAGAACCAATCCCGAATCCAAAGCCAAAACGTCAACCTCCAAAGGTAAAGGCGGCCACGAAAGAAAAACAGCCCCGGCAGTCAAAAAAGAAACAGGCGTCGACGCCCCTCCCCACGTCCGTTTCTCCCGTGACTTCGAAGCCTTCGCCCTTAGAACATCCTTCCAAAGCGGAGAAGCGAAGTATCCGCCAATATCCACCGCCGCAGAAAGTGCGTACACCGAGCGCCAAGCCTATAGGGCACTATGGGCTGCCGCAGGCTCCTCCTCCCGGACATGTCCAGCCCAACCAACGTGCTCCGCCTGCTCAACATATCGCGCATACCTCCAATAGCAGTCAACACCCCAATGGCATGCAGCAGCCTCATGGCATGCGTCATTCCAACGGCATGCACGGCATGCAGCCTCCTCAACCGGTGCAACCTCCCAAACCTTACACTTTCCTGGCCGAAGTGATTACCGTCAAGTATCACGCTTCGGTCGATATGAAAGTCAAGAAACTGCAGGCCTTATCGGCGTCACTGACGGTTTTTGGAGGTGGCGTGCCACCTGACAGGGCACCGCCCGCGCCAGCGAGTGGGAAAGCGCCAGAGAGCCCGGAGAAGCTGGAGAACGCTAAGGCGAAACAGGACGAGAGGAAGGAGACTCAAATCACTGGTCAGTCTCAAACGGTACTTCTCGACGCCCGCGTACTGACTTTGCCATCAGACAAGGGAGTCCCAGTCGACAACTTCTTGGCCATCTTCGACGATGAGAGTGAAGACGAAAGTGACAGCAACGCCAAGGGAGTCAACGACAAGAAAGATGTCACTGAGACGAGACACTCGGAGAGCAACGATTCGAAGAGCTGCGACTCGAAAGATGACTCGAAGAATGGCGACTCGGAGAACAGCGAGACGAAGAACAACGATACGAAGGACCAAAAATCGCGAACCCAGGTCGAGCAGAAACGCTATCTCGAACATACTGGTGTCCCAGACGGGCCACTAACATACGGCATTCAGTTCATCATGGATGCATTGCACTCGTGGGCAGATCAGCGCATCCGGCAACAACGCCAGCAACACATAGCAATGCTTCAGGCTCGCATGCTGCCCCCTTCACTAAACTCTGCAAACGGTGCAGGCTCACAGAACCTGCCAGCAACACTGAACGGGCAGACTGCTCCCAAAATGCCCGACCTGAATGACACACCCGAGGGGCAAGCGATTGCTGCTTTCCGTGACGTTGTTGAGTCCGGATGTTTGCAGGTCAACTTGGTGTTACCCGCAGATCTCGCGAATGCCGTCAGCCGCCTCTATCTCCAAATTGATCACTTGATCAACCAGGGCAACAGAGTTCAGCCAGAGCCTCCCTACCGACCTGTCTCTTACAGTGCTCAGATCATTTCACACCAGAAACGACTTGATCGCTTCAGGGACGATCAAGCAAGAAGACAGCAGGCCTCAATCCAGCAGGGACTGCACCCGATGTATGGCATGCCACCTCAAGCCGCGTTGGGTGGCTATCAACAGCATGCGCCCTTCCAGCATCAGATGTACGCTCCTCCAGCTGGTCGTAGGCGCAGTGGGCCACAGGTACCGAGTCACTCCCACGCTCAAATCCCACAACGCGTGTCATTGCCCGCTGGCGCGCATGGTCCATCGCAATCCCCAGCGAACAGCCACTTGCCTGTAAATCCATCGGCCGTGCCTGGCGCTCCACGCCCCGACATACCGCAGGGTCTCAGCAACGAAGAGAGGTTGCGGGCTATGTATGCGCCTAACTTGCGTTTACCTCGCTCCGGTCAAATGATGAACTTCTCATTCGCCCACGAAAACCCAGCTGCCATCCAAGCATTTGGCCAAAATTCCTTCCCAGCTTCGAAGCAAGGTCAAGGGCAAACTGTACCAAGCCAGCCTATGAGTCCCACAGTTGTGACGAGCTCGCCGGCACCGCCATCAGCAATCGAGCGTCCAATCTCACAAAACGGAAAGACCTACATAAAGCCTGAGCGCGCATCTCGCGGAGCCAGCGATCCGGATGCCCACGCCCACCCGCCGAACCGAACTTCAGGATTTACGGCCGTCAACGTTCCGGCGAAGCCTACCCACGACACCCGCGCGCCATCTTCGAAGCCAAAGATCCCCGGCCACTCTCACTCCGACGCCGTCATCCTCGATGACGACTAGTCGATATGTAAACCACGACACACGATGCGCGTAAAGCACTATGCTTACTTAATTAACCGCATCTGAGCCAGCGCAAGGCTCTGCTTTTCTTTGCTTTCTTATCTGGGTCAGCTTGCCAGTTGCAAGAACGACACAGGGCGTTTTCTTTTTTTGACTTGCAATGCCACCGATGGAGAGGCCGCTTGCTTGCTTTTTCCCTTGCTTCTTGTGCTTTCATCTGTTGATTAGTCAAAAGCGAGCATAGCGTCCTGTGTGAACCCACACACTCACACACACATACATAGCGAAGAAGCAGAGTCAGAAGGGAAGCCAGTCAGAGACTATTGCTTTCGAATTGCGAGATTTGTATTCTAGCGGACGACATGACTGATTGCGTCGTCGCTTGCAACAACCTCCCAGATCATATATCAGGGCAGTGTAATAATGGGTAGATAGAGCGTGGCTGTAACAATACGATTGAAGGTGGGATTTTCGATTTCGATGCGTTTGTTTAGCTCTCACATCTTACTATGTTCCCGCTGTTTTAGACTTTCTCCTCTCATTAATTTCCCCTCTCTCCAAATACTCATCCCGCCAATACTCGTCACAGACCATTCAAATTTGCCTCGCAACCTTTCCTGCAGCCTCTGGCCTCTCGGTTTCCCATTCGTCCCTCAAAGCAGCGTAGACAAAGTCCGTCTCCAGGATCAGCAAGGCCAAGTTCCACACGAGGGTGATGGCGTAGAAGAAATTGGCGTTGCCGCTGCCGGCGTACAGCCACAGGTAGTGGAAAGCTGGGCCGAGCAGGGTGGCGTATAGAAGAGCGGCGAGGGCCGGGAAGGGGTAGCGGTGGGTTGATGTGACTGGAACGCAAAATTGTTAGGATATGTGGATTATCCTGGTAAGTCAGGACTTGTACTTACTCGAGAAGACGTGGCTCATCAGGCATGTCGTTGCCAGCCAAGAGCCTACTTCGCCTATGTTCGCGTAGGGCTGGAAGATTGCTAGCACGCCGTACATTGCTATCACGGCTGCGAGAGGCTGGGCACGCAAGCGAATGGTGAATGGTACGCTGTAGGCGAGCATGTGAAGCCAGAAAACGCCGAGGAAGAAGGACCTGAAGGGGTCGAACATTTCGGTGAAGAAGTACCACCAGAGGCCTGGGTTGGGAGTGAGGTCGGGGAGCGAGAGCGGGGTGAGGTAGAGGGAGGCGGCGAAGTTGAAGGAGGGGAGGATCAGGCGGGACAGTAGCAGTAATACGTTGGTTGTTGAGAGGAACGACGCCAGGAAGGAGCAGGTAAATTGTATGGGACCGTAATTGACGGTGGTCTGGCCTGTGGTCTTGCCGTCTTCGTTGGCGGAGGGTGGCGTGCTACTTTTGCAGATTTGATCATAGCAGAGGAGACCAATTGGGGGTAGGAGGAGCACAGGGTGCAGACTGGTGTAGCTTGCGAGTGCTAAAGCAAAGGCAGTGGCCGTAGACTTTCCCTGAGATGCATGTCGGATGCTGAGCAGGACGAAAAAGGTGGTGAAGACGGTTGTCGGTCGTCCAAGACAGGTCAGAAGCGTGAACGGGTTGAACAGGTACACTGCTGCCACAGAGGCGGGCTTCCAGCCATCTCCACGGCGCGGAGAGGTGTATACGCTGGACACTACCGCGACACCGGATGCTGCGATCTCATACAGACAGTCTGCCGAGAGGATGTCCAGTGTGATGTATAAGATGACGCTCATCAAGCGGCCAAATGTCGTCGCGGGTGATGGGAGGAGAGAGAACAGCGGCAAAAACAAGGGCGCCTTGAACATGGAATGAATCAGTATTTGGATTGCTAGCAAGTCTATATGGGATATCTGTTCTAACCTGGTAGAATATACCGCCGTCATATGGGTCAAGGCCGCGCTCGTAGAGGAAGAGGCCTTCCTGCACTGCAATCCAATCTCAGCTTCCGTACTCTTGCTTCACCAACGTGGCTGTGTGTCCCTCCCTGATCCCTACGTACATCTTTTGAAGCCATTGACAGGAGTCGATATCTCGGCACGCAGTGTGAGAAGGTCGGGCAGGGCTGGGAAAGCTACCGCCAGTAGCAGACGGAGAGCGGCTGCTGCAGCGAAGAGGATTGTCTTGGGATGCTCATGGTAGAGCTTGGTGACGGAGTTCATCGTTTGCAGGCGGCGACTGTCATCCTTTCGTCTGGTGGAGGAAGCGATGGTTTTGAATGCAAGTGAATACATGTAGTATAGAAGTGTCTCCTTCGACGTCGCTTCAACGCGGCAGGGTCGGTCTCGCTAAACGCCGACGCTAGTCATGTTCCCCAGCTTTGAGATTTGGTCGATGCGATTTTTTGTTCGCGAGGCCAGAGCCTTGGAGCTCCAACTTACTACCCACCCACATCAACTTCTCTAAACCCCAAACAACACCGCAAACATGGGCAGAATCAAGAAGAAGGGTACATATTCTGCATACCAATGCGACCGTACCCGTGCTAACATCCTCCCTAGGCACCGCCGGCAATGCCAAAAACTACGTGACCCGCTCGCAAGCCGTCCGCAAACTCCAACTTTCCCTCCCAGACTTCCGACGACTCTGTATCTTCAAGGGAATCTACCCGCGCGAGCCGCGCAACAAGAAGCGTGTGAACAAGTCCTCCACCGCCTCCACCACCTTCTACTACACAAAAGACATCCAATACCTGCTCCACGAGCCGCTACTAGCCAAATTCCGCGACCAGAAGGCCCTTGCGAAGAAAATCAGCAAGGCTCTCGGCCGTAACGATGTTGGCGATGCCGCGCGCTTCGAGAAGAACCTCACACCCAAGCTCAAGCTGGACCACATCATCAAGGAGCGCTACCCTACCTTCGTCGATGCGCTGAGAGATCTGGACGATGCGCTCAGCATGCTTTTCCTCTTCGCCAACTTGCCCGGCAACCAGAACGTGCCTCCGAAGATGATCGCGAGGTGCCAGCGTCTCACCATGGAATTTGAGCACTTCTTGATCAGGACACACGCCATGAGGAAGAGTTTTTTGAGCATCAAGGGTATCTACTACCAGGCCACCATCCAGGGCCAGGACATTCTCTGGCTCGTTCCCTACAAGTTCGTGCAGCAGGCTGGTCCGGACGTCGACTTCAGAATTATGGCGACCTTCGTCGAGTTCTACGCAACACTTCTCAGCTTCGTCAACTACAGACTTTACTCCAGCATTGGCCTGGTTTACCCTCCCAGATTCGACCTCAAGAGCTTGGAGCAGGGCGCAGAGCTGGGTGCTTTCCAGCTGGAGGGACAACAGCTTGAGGAGCAAGCAGAGGCTGCCAGCCTGATGGACACTGGCGCAAACGAGAAGGCACAGGCCGAGGCCGACCGATTACTCGCCGACCCCGAAAACGACCAGAACGGCGAGCCTCAATCATCATACGCTACCGCACCCGAAACTTCTGTCGTCGAGACCAACAATGAGACCACCGAGACTCCTCTTGCGGCACTTGACCAGTTTGCCTCAATAGACCCCAACGCCGACGCACTAATTCAGCCTTCGCTTACCGCCGACGCCCAGGTCGCAGGCAAACTCTTCGCTCCGTTCACCATCTTCCTTTCCCGTGAGACTCCTCGCCACCCTCTAGAGTTCCTTCTCAAGGCCTTTGGCTGCCGTCGCGTTGGCTGGAACAGTACCCTTGGTGAGGGTGCTTACTGCGACGAGTCGGACCCCCGCATCACCCACCAGATCGTCGACAGGCCCGAAATCCCCATTCCCGCACCTGAGGACGATGATGAAGATGCCCAAGCCGCACGCAAGGCTAACGCTCGCGTTCCCGGTCGCATTTACGTGCAGCCTCAGTGGGCCTGGGACTCCGTCAACGCCGGTCAGCTCCAGCGCCCTGACCTTTACGCTCCTGGTGCCACTCTCCCTCCTCACTTGAGCCCGTGGGTCAAGGCGAAGAAGGGTGAGTATGACCCTACCAAGCCTCTCGCAGACCAAGAGCTCGAGGGCGAGGCCGAAGCCGCTGCCGCCGCCGACGAGGACGAGGACAGCGATGATGCCGCCGAGCAAAGCGAAGAGGACATCGCCGAGGCCGACCTTGCAGATCTCGCCGACATCGAGCAAGGCGAGGGCATGGACGTCAACCTCGCCGGTTCTGACTCCGAGGCTGAAGAGGACGAGGCCGAGGACGACGAGTTCGGCGGCTTCTCTGGCGACGAAGACGAGGAGCCAGCCACTACCGAGGCCGACGCACACCAAGCCGAACTTCTTGCAGAGGCCAAGGGCCAGAAGGTCGCACCGGCCAAAGCACCCACAGCAAAGGAGAAGGTTGCCGCAGCGAAGGACAAGCGCACCAAGGCCGAGCGCGAGGCGGACGAAGACCTCGAGAGGCGCAAGATGATGGCTCCTAGGCGCAAGAGGAAGATGTACGAGAAGATGGTCTACTCCAACGCCCGCAAGGACGAGGAGGCAGAAAAGCTCAGGGAGAAGAGGAGGAAGATCGAGAAGGGCAAGGGTGGTAAGAAGGCTTAAACGAAGTTCTCTTTTCCCCCAATGAGTCTTTGGAATCTTTCTTGTCCCCTCTGCATCACTAAAACGGAGCCCGGTGTTTTCTTTCCCAAAAAGGTGGCGTTTTTATTCATCTATCGTCCATATCTCGCTTCTGATGGTTTATATAAATTGGTCATCTGGTGTTGTGGATGACAACATGGCCGTCTTGTATAGATATCTTTGACTGACCATCATTTTCAGACTTCAGTGTCGAACTGTGCTTGCGGGGTTCGCTATGGGCTGTCGTATTCTCGACCTATCAGGTTGCACAAGACGATTGACTTCATCCACAACCAACGAACTTACTAACTAGTGACACAAGTCCTCTGTTGTTCAACTTCCAGATCAACAATTGTGACTCACTATCACTAACAAAGTTTGGATACGCCAGGAACTTCTCAAATAGCATGAACCACGCCAGACCACGACTGCATCGGACTCTGAACGAGAACACACATCACATACACGAAGTCCTCCAATCCAAAGAGTGAACAGTCGTACAAAACCCCAAGCAATCATGGCATTCACAAACGCCGAAGAAAGCATACCTCCCATCTCCCCAACCGGCGCCCTAAAACTCATCTCAACGTTCTTCCCACAAGAATGGGCCCGCACCAATACAAACGAAACATACATCACAAAGCTCACCGGCGGCCTAATCAACACCCTCCACCACGTCCGCCGAACCAACACCTCAACCCTCGAGCCTCCAAGACTCCTCATCCGCCACTTCGGCTTAGAAGGGGATTTCAAAGAACCTCAAGGAACTAGCATTGATCTTTCTGCCGCGCAGCAGGCGGTCGTTTGCTGGGAGATGGGCCGCAGGGGTTGGGGACCACGGATCTATGGTCACTTTCCTGGTGGACGGTTGGAGGAGTTTGTTGAGGGTTCACATACGCTGACTGCTGCTGAATTGACGACAGAACCTGTGAGAAGGGATGTCGCGAGGGCGTATGCTAGGTTGCATTCGCTGACATTTCCTTTGAGGAAAGATGGGTTTGGGAATGTTGTGAGGGAGTTGAGCGAGGGTGCGGTTGGTAAGCGGGAGGAAGTTCTGCGGACGTTGATGGAGGTTGAGGATTCGTCTGGGACTGTGGCGGAGTTCATCGATATTTTTAAAAGCACAGACTGGGTGCGGGAGTTTGCTTGGGTGTCAGGGCTGTTTGAGAAGTTCTACTGCAAGATGACTATTACGCATGGCGATGCTAATTATCTTAACATTCTGGTCAAGGACTCCTACGATAACGAGAGCAACAGCGACAACTGCAGCGTCATGCTCATCGACTACGAGACAGTCTCGTACAACTACCGAGGCTTCGATATTGGAGGCCACTTCAACGAGCGGATGTACTGCTACAATCAGCCTAGAAGTCAGCTCACTGGGTTTGCGGCTCCCGGGATCGATGAACAGCGGTCTTTTTGTGAAAGTTATCTCCAAGAGATGCGAAATCTAGGCGAAGACATCTCAGCGGAAATTGATACAGTGGATCATCTGTTGCTGGAGGCTAGCATCGGGCGATTATATCATTTGCTGCACACGACTGCGATGTGTATGGTCTACGATGAAGTTGAGGTGGATCCTTTGTTCTTGTCTGGTTTGGTGCATATGATGGAGACTTACAGGCGGTTGAAGGAGGAGTTTGTGCACAGTCATCGGGAATGAGAGGATTCATGTTCAAGTACGGTCAGAAAAGTCACCATCAGGTGGAAGTGTAATTTTGGTAAACCGATCTGCGGCTCACTTTTCATTCATTTACTTTTATTTGTCAGATAGGAAATTTGTAGCACTTGTTATTATATGACGTATTGCAACCCTTGAAAGAAAAGGTTCAGCACAAAAGTTCCCCCCAGAAATCTAGCTTTGGCGAACGAAATAGCTCTCGTACCTGTCCATGAAGTCGCGAAGCTGCCCGGGGTCCCCATGGGTGGACTGGAGCTCATCCATGATACTGTCCAGATCGTCATTGTACTGCGAGTATTCGCCAGAGCAGGAATGGTCGTCTTCCCACAACTCACCATCCTCATCGGCGCCGAATGGGCTAGCGCCAACGTTCTCGTGGAATTCGTTCGATGACGGAGAAATTGAATGCGTCATAGCGCGAGGAGTTGTGGTGGATTGAGCCACAATCGGAGACTGAGGCGTGGAAGAAGCCTCAGAGGCAGAAACCTTCGTGGGAGCAGCCTTCAGAGGTCTGTCGATTTCATTCGAGAACTTTGCGACGTTAGCACCGCGTGACTTGTTTTCGAGGATCTGGGCAGCCCATGCTGCAGCGCCATCCACAGCCGCGAGAGGGTTCACCCTGTTAGTAAGAAGCCAAGCCTGGCACTCAGCAGGAGTGATGTTGGAATCAGCTGGGATCTTGCTTGCAAAGGAAGCTGCGAGCTCCGGAAGGTCGTGGACAGCGGCGTGATCGACTTCCCCGGAGTGAAGCTCGGCGGGAGTCTTGACGTAAATGTTCACGAACATCTGCGCGCTGACTTCGGGGCAGGTGTAGCCGAAAAGAATTTTGTCATCACAACGTCCGGGTCTAACGAGCGCGGGGTCGAGGCTGTCAGGACTGTTGCTCGTCATGCGGAGAAGACGACCGTCCACCGAGCATGGGCCATCGAGACAATTGAGAAGTCCGCTGAGAGTGATGCCCTTCTCGGCAGTCTTTCTGGATTTGTCGGAGCCATCCACGGTGACTGTCATAGACTCTCTGCTCAAGCCAGCACTGTCTACGTCCTCGAGGAGAAGAACGCAGCGATTCGGAATGCTGGCGAACAGGTCAGCCAGTTGATTGTCGTTCAGTTCAGAATCGCTGAAGCTGAACACGTAGACAGGGAGGTCGAAGTGACCGGCCATTGCGACGGCAAAACTCGTCTTTCCTGTTCCCGGGGGGCCATAGAAAAGGTAACCCTGACGGTATGGAATGCCACGATTTTGATAAAAAGCTTTGCATGCCGGACTGAGATAGTACTCGATTCCATCAATTAGCTTTTTCTTCGTGGCAGCTTGCATGACCACCCCTTCGATCGCCCTGGAAGGACGATGCGTGGAAGTCCAGTAGAGTCGGGTTTCGGCGTGAACCAACGGACGGTAAATCGCTGTCATAGGTCCACCTTTCGGCCTGCTGAAGTCATGGACGTGGTCGAGGAAGTCCTTGATGGGCCCTGTGCCACGCAATGTGGGGAAGCACGTCAAGGTAAAGTTGTGCGGCTGTGTTGGGTCACCTTCGCCGGCCTCGAGCTTGACATGTTTTCCGTCTTCAATCGACGAAGAGCCCTCCTTGCGAGTCAAAGTCATGCGATACCCGTTGAAGTTGAAGCGGGTCTCGCCGAAGCTAGGAATGAATGTAAGCGGTTCCTGCTTCGTGGACTCCTCAGGCTGATCCCAAACATTAATTTGCCATTGATAGTGGTCAGAGTTAGTGAGCGAGCGTTCTTGTCCAACCCTTGTGATGCAAGCCAGGCTAACACATCGCTATTGAGTGCGCTTAAATGATTGCTCTGGGCCATGTTGAATTCAAGAGAGGCCACCCTTGATCAAGCCCTTGATTCATGATTAAGGCCAGGCTTTGGCTGATGCCGGTGGATGGCAGCGGCCTCCCAGGTCCTGGATCTTATGATTTGTGAGGCGGTCCTCTGTCGTAAGCTTTAGGATTGTATATGTGACATGAAACTGCATCAATTCTCACGCAAAATGGGAAGAAAGGAAAAGACATGAAACGGTTGTCGTTTGTATGTTGGAAGAAGAAGGAGGAGAGCGTGTGAGGCATACAGTGTTTGAGGAGCTCTGCCAACAGACAGCGCTAGCACGATTGGGACTAGCGTTGAGCTTATCGATAAGGCGGCCGCCCTCTACCTATATGTGGACCTCAGTGGTCCTGCTACATAACGCCAACCTCTGATGGAATACCAGACCATATCTGAGCGAGTAGAAGTTTAAGAGTAGGTAAACTATCAAGCTTGCTTGCTGCCACATCGCCCTACCGGTGTTGAAGTCGCTACCTTGTCACCACCTGATTGGTGCAACCGCGGCCTCCACTCGTACCTTCAACTCGCCGTCTACAGGACAGGACTCTCGAGCAGAGCTGCGGCCAACATGGATGGACATTATGCCTCCCGCAAGCGCTTCCGTGCCTCTTACCCTAGTCTGAGCGACCACAGCTCCTCTTCTAGCAAAGGTTTTTCATTTCCTGGACTGCATACGCCTGAATCCCAATGTCATCCTCATCCGTCACCAGCTATGTCGCCCACAGGATCTACTCAATCAAGTGCGCTCAAAGACTCGAATCTTGCGAATATCACTCCGTCTAAAGGAAAAAGGAAGGCCATGGACGTTGTCGATCTCACCGAAGACTCTGGCGCCTCAGGGCCGTTGCCAAAACCTTTTGAAGTTGGACATGTGATAGACCTTACCGAAGACTCTGAAACACCAAAATCGTCCTCAAAGGCTCCAGTAGCCAACCGCTCTGCGACTGATCTATCGTATCGAGCCAAGAAGATGCACCCGCAGCATCAGTCTTATCCTATGCAGTACCCGCAGCCACAACAGTACCAAACTGTGCAACATCACCCGAGCCCATACCTGGTCTACTCAAACCCAAGCCTTGGATCCAACTCAAAAATCCACTCAACTCCACAACCATGCGCAAATCTACAGCAATATCCACTTCCTCACCAGTACCCATACATACAACAGAATCAACTTCCACAGGCCTCCTCCCCATACCCTAGTTTATCGGTACCGCCAGGATTCCAGACAACCTACGGTGCTTTGACGACTGGAACATCAAATGGAAATGATCGACAGGATCTTCAGCCTGGTGCGCCACTGGACACAGAGCGCTCAGCGCCCACTCACGGCCTCGTAGATAAGGGCGTTCACCAGCGTATCGACCCTCGTCAAAGTATGAGCCGTGAATACGACGTCAACACAGCATATGCTCATCGAACGCAAGAGCAGATCGGCCATGAGTCTCGTTCAGGAGCAATTATTCCGCCCAACTCCGTGAGCGGAGCACAAGAACAAGCGGGAGTCAATCTCGATATACTTGACCCACACGCTGCTCGAGCTTTATTGCAATGCTGGGCTGAGAATGCACGGAAAGTGCCTTGTGCTGCATGCAGCAATCCCATGCTTGCTATTGAGATCCACGTGAACTTGCTTTTCAAAAGGTGGATGGAAGACCCAGCAATGAACATCAGCTCGGTGGTCAGCTGCCAAAAGCATGGGTGTTCTGCCAATACCTGTCTAGGATGCGGCAAACACTACAATACAACGGGACCTAAGGCTCCTGCCCAAAAAATGAACGCCTCACAGCTTTACTGGTGCTGCGATGCTGGGCGCATGGTCTTGCTCTGGATACTGCTGTGCGGAGTTGATAGGCGGAAGACCGCGCGACGACGACGAGGTGAGTATTTCAAGAGGAACAGCAAGACCTCGAATGTCTCTGGTGCTGGTGTTGGCTATGGCTCTCACATGCACGGGCCAGAAACAGCTCAGGTAGTGAACTTCGGCATGTACGGGCAATTGAACAACTCAAGGGTCTCCATCGCGCAGCCCGTCAATGCTGCACCCGCAGCAGAAACTGCCGAAGATGAATTCATCTCCAAGATAATGGCTTGCCTGGATAGATTGTTGCCTTCACTGACGGCGGAGAATCCGTCAAGCTTCGATTTGAATCCTCCCACGCATCTTTTGGCTGTACTCGCTCAAAGTAGCATTCTTGGGACAATTGCTGCGTTGCTGCGCAACGACTCTCTTGAAGACGCCACAAGGAGGAGTCGTGTTTACAACAACACGTTCAACGTCGTGGACAAATTGAGCAAGCATCCTAAAACAGCAAAGACTGTCAACCAGGCACGCAAAGAAGATATCAGGTCCTCTGATGTACTCAGTCTCTCTTGGACCGACCTCAAACAGTCCAATTCCGACCAATATGAAGAGCATGACTGTCTCGCCTCTTGCCTCCACAACCTTGATAAGGCGAGCAAAAGCATTCTCGCAAGGGCCAAAGCCCACCCGAACGACTTTGTCGGCCCAGATTCCGATCAGATGCTGTCTCTGTGCAATAGAGTCTCACAAACAGCCGACTCCATCCCCGCCTCAAACGCCAAAAGAAGCCCCAGTCTCGACAATCAACCAGCAACTGCCACATATGTTGTGAACAACGACTGGCAATCAGAATTGGCAGTGCTAGAGCTCGCGGACGACGTTATCATCTCCCGACACACTTACGCTTCAGAAGCCCGCAGCGCTAGCAATCTCGCCGGCGGTCGCTTGAGGAGTCTCTCAATCCAGCTGTCCAACCTCACGACTAGCGTCCCGCCGGGCGTCTTCGTCCGCTACTGCTCGTCCCGGCTCGACGTGATGAAAGTCCTCATCATCGGACCCAAAGGCACGCCCTACGAAAACGGTCTTTTCGAATTCGACCTGTTTTGCCCAGCCCAGTTCCCAAATGTCCCGCCTAAAATGCGGTTCCGCACCACGGGAGGTGGCAGAGTGCGCTTCAACCCGAATCTGTATAACGATGGTAAAGGTATGCTTACGACTATCCCGTTTCCTCCATCCCAGTTAAATCTGAATGCTAACAAATTCCTCCAGTCTGCCTCTCCCTACTAGGCACCTGGACCGGCCCAACCTGGGAACCCGGCAAGTCCACCATCCTGCAAATCCTCGTCTCCGTCCAAGCCATGGTGTTCTGCGAAGATCCCTGGTACAACGAGCCCGGCCGGGCCAAGAACCCGGCCGCTTCCAAAGCCCACAATGAAGAATTACAAGGTCATACTGTACGGCATGCGATGTTGGAGTGGCTTAAGCCGGGAGTGGATCCGGTTTGGGGGGATGTGGTTGAGAAACATTTCAAGGCTTGTGCTGGATTGATTGAATTGACTGTTGCTCGATGGGGGGTTGATTTGGCGGATCAGTTGGCGTTGAGGGGGGCAATGAGGGCGAAGGCTGTGGGGAGGACGCTTGGGGTGTGAGTGGTGTAGGTACTTTGGAGACCGTGATCGCGTTTTGGCAGGCGGGTAACGCTGCGGGTCACGAGCGTTTGACCCTTTTGGAGAGCTTGATGATCTGAGTTGGAAGGACAGTTCCGCAAGGCTGCAGGTTCCGAACACTCCGTTCTGGAGAGCCCGAGGTTCTGTCTTTGTTTTGTTGAAAGGACAGGTGCGCAACGTGACGGGTTTCGAGCTTCCCTTCGCAAAGGGCTTGATCGTCTGGTTTTTTTTGGGGCGATTTTTGGGCAATAGCGAGCCTTACGTTGGAACGAGATAATGATATTAATGATAGGTAACAACAATGCTGCAGAGGAACTCCAAGAGCTGTGTCGTGCTCTCTGTCACGTCAACGGTCGTACATCATCTTTAGCAGTACACGATACATGCAAGATCGACAGCGCGGATTGTAACCTGCAAACATGTCACGTCGATGCCGTGAAGAACCACAAGGAGCGCTATTCGGACCTCGCTTGCGAAGACCCGATTACTTCACTTGGGTCTCAACCACTCACGACAAATAGGACTGCACAAAGCTGGTGAGTATTATTATACGTGTTCTGTAGCATTCAAATAAGCACTGCCCGCAGTTTCCTTTCCTGACCAAGTAGCGGAAAGCGGAAAAGAAAAATGCTCACGGCCTTGGTGGTAATCGCTGATCCCATATTGCAAACAAAGAAAACATAGGGCTCGTCTGTAGCCCGTAGCTCCTCCCCTGTAACTTGATTCTCAATTTTCTCCAGCAGTAATCGCCGCAGATTCTTTCCTCTAGCACTGGCATCCACCGGCGCCACCAGCAGTACCGGCATCTTCTCTCCTGCCGAGGTCTACACCGCCTGGTCTGCCTCCGGCGCCACGCATACCCCTCTGGGCGGCTTGCTCGATGGGCAACTTCTTTGCGATCGCGGTGAAAAGCTCCTTTACGTTCTCGGCGGTCTTGGCGGAGGTCTCGAAGAAGAGGAGGTTAGCTTCTCTTGCGTATGCCTCGGCGTCAGCGACAGGCACGGCGCGCTTGTCGGGCTGCTCGGCGACCAAATCTGCTTTGTTTCCTGCGAGGGCGATGACGATGTTCTCGTTGGCCTGGCGTTGGAGCTCTTTCACCCAAGCCTTTGCTTTGTCTAGTGAAGCCTGTGTTTTGTCATATCAGCGCAAGTCCTGTAGATCTCCAGCGTACGGTTCTTCTTACGGCTTGCGTGATGTCGTAGACGACAACGGCGCAGTTTGCGTTTCTGTAGTACATGGGTGCGAGCGACTTGTAGCGCTCCTGTCCTGCTGTGTCCCAGATTTCGAACTTGACTGTCGTTTGCTCATCCAGGGCAAGGGTTTGTGTGAGGAAAGCGGCGCCGATGGTGGATTCTCTGTAGTCGTCGAATTGATCCTGATCGCGAGAGTCAGATACCGCTGTCTGTCGTGGTATTTTACGCCGAGTGTTCAAACCTTTACGAAGCGGAGGACAAGCGAACTCTTTCCGACGGCGGACTCGCCTTCATTGTGTTAGTAAGGTATTTCGCAATTAAATTGCTGCGCTGTTCCCACTCACCCAACAGTACGAGCTTGAACTGTGCAAACCGAGCGCCGCCGGGGCGGCCACCTTGCTGCATGCGTTGGGCCATGATGGGGCCTGGCGGGTGTGTTGGGTGTTTGCTATGTCGGAGGTAATGCGCAAAGTGTGAGCGAGCAGTGGTGGCAGGTGTATATCGAGCAGGCGGGCGGTGTAATGGCGGGGGTGGAGGTCGGGTGTGGGTGGTGGAAGATAAGGCGGTTAGTGAATGTAGCAGCCTTGAAGCCAACGATCGCGCATGGCGTCGTCTCTCTCGGGGCCAGCTCGAGCAGGTCACGCCGAAGCGAGAGCGCCGCCTCTGACTGACTGCGGGATCGCCCGCCGTCTAGCCCTTGGCGTACGCAACGTCGACAAGGCGACATGACTGCACGCGCATGTGAACAGGCACAGGCACAGCCACGCCTCATCGACTGCCCTGTTTGTTTCCGACCAAAGGCTAATCACATAGACTGGTATACCACTACCACGACCATTGAGAGTAATTCAACAAACACATATTCTCTCCCAGCCACTTCGCCACGATGAGTGCGACACTCCCTTTCCGGGACATCAACGTCCACGCTTCGTCGTCATACTACGCATTCTCCTCGCCCTCCTCTCCAGACGCGCCGACCCTTGTCGTCGACCGCCCAACGGGCGACATCAGACTCAGCGATGGCAAGATCACTGGAGGCCACAGAGTGTCCAACATCCCGGGCATACTGGGCATCATCCATCTCAAGCTGGGTAAGGTCAATGGTGACAGGGGTGTCGATCGTGGGCTGACAGTATCGCACAGACAGCTACATCATCACAATTGCCAAAGCCAAAGCTGTTGGTCGGATCAAGGGCCATCAGATTTACCAAGTGACTGCTACCGAATTCTTGCCACTTCGCGAGCGCCAAGTCCACGATGCTGATGAGGACATCTATCTGGCATATCTCAAGACCCTTCTCAAGAACGGTCCCATGTACTTTTCTTACACATTCGATCTCACCAACAGTTTCCAGAGGCAGGCTGAGATTAACCCAAGTGAGCCAATGTGGTACAGAGCCGATGATCGCTTCTACTGGAATAAGTTCATCAACACGTCCATGATCGACTTCCGATCCGGCAAGGCGTCAGGAAGAATTTCAGGTGGAGCGCAACCCGCAATTGATCCGTACATTCTTCCAGTGATGTATGGCATGCTTCGCATCACCAACACATCGATCAAAGGAAATGGTCTGTCGTTCATTCTCATCACCAGGAGGTCAAGGCACAGGACTGGAACGAGGTATATGACCCGCGGCATCGACGAGGAAGGTCATGTCGCCAATTTCAACGAGACTGAGCAGACCATCATTCTGAACGACGCCGCTTCGAGCGGCATGAGCAGCCAGGGCTTTAACAACAAATCCGCTGGAGGCTCGGAGACACAGGTCCTATCTTATGTGCAGACTCGTGGTAGCGTGCCCGTGTACTGGGCTGAGATCAACACACTGAAGTACACGCCCAAGTTGCAGATCCGTAGTGTGGAGTCTGCTGTACCTGCAGCTCAGAAGCATTTCGACGAGCAGATCAAACTGTATGGCGAGAACTACATGGTCAATCTTGTCAACCAGAAGGGTCGTGAGGAGCCAGTCAAAGCAGCATACGAGAAGATGGTCAAATTGCTGCAGACAGACTCAGATGTTGAAAAGGAGTCTGACCGCCGCACCTCTGAACAAGCAAAGGTCATTGAACCTGCTCACCCGAAGGGTTGGTACGACCACCTCCACTATGTCTACTTCGACTTCCACAACGAGACCAAGGGCTTGAAGTGGCATCGCGCCCAGTTGCTTCTTGATCACCTCAAGGATGGTCTGGTAGCTGGCGGGTACTTCCACGGCATTGACATGCCTACCGGAGGTGTCGATGTTCGCAACAGACAGACTGCCGTCGTCAGAACTAACTGCATGGACTGTCTTGATCGCACGAACGTAGTGCAATCGATGCTGGGTCGCTGGACTCTCACACGTATGCTCATCGACTTGGGCATGCTCCGACCAGGCGAGAGCGCACAAGACGACGCATCGTTTGAGAACCTCTTCCGCAACAAGTGGGCCGACAATGCCGACATCGTGTCAAAAACATACTCCGGTACTGGAGCGCTGAAGACCGACTTCACTCGCACTGGCAACAGGACCAAGGCTGGCGCACTGCAGGACTTCAACCGCAGCGTGACCCGTTACTTTTCGAACAACTTCGCCGACGGCCCGCGCCAAGATAGCTTCGACCTTTTCCTCGGTGCCTATAAGCCGGACACCGCTCCTCTTGGTGCACAGCACTTCGCCGACCGTCGCCCAATTGCCATTCAGTCCATGCCCTACATTCTTGGCATGTGCATGTTCTTCGTTTCCGTCAGTCTGGGTACCAACCGTCTGCCCGACTCGACTGTGTGGCCGCTGAGGATTTTCACATTGGCTTGCTTTGGTATTGCCATGTATGCCGCCAAGTTCATCTTGGGACACGGGTCTTTATATGTAAGTGTTGCACGTGTTGGTCTTGCACCTGTTCCATTACTAACGACTCGCAGGTCAACTGGCCGAAACTCAACACACCGCCATGGGCCGTTGAGACCTACGATGATGTACTTAACAAGGCACACAAGGATCCCATCGTTGGTCCTTTCCTTGGCAGCGGCCGCAGTGACACTGGATACCTCGAGGAGGGCAAGAAGAGGCGCGAGTAGTACGGAATCGCCCAGCTCAATTCTTGTTACGTCTATAGACAACATATTTAATCGATTTGATTCTTTAATCGGCCCCGCGAGTGGCCAGCAGCGAAACCTCCTCTCCATCAGATCTCGTCAAGATCACACATTAATGCCTCTCCTCCCCAAGCCACCAAGAGAACACCTTACCATACAACTCCGCAACCGGGAACCCAGCGATTATCTCGCCGAAAACCTCGTATAGTTCCAGCGGCTCGCCGCCATTACCAACGTACTCCAACAGGCGCTGGATCACATACACTTCATGCGCGCACGTCGAGTCGAACAGCGACCGCAGCTGCCACTTTGCATCCGGCAGGCCGTCGACTGGCCTGTACGTCCCCAACATCTTGGCCAACCCCGCGCCCGTTGGCAGCGGAATATACCTCGTCCCAAAAGGACAACGCAGCCGCGGCCAGGGGTCACTCGCGACCTGGCAGTGAGGATGACCCAAGCTCTCGATTCGGATGAGAGCGGGCGGCGTCGCGGCCCAGGCGTTGCAGAGGAAAGGCGAGGTGTCGCAGTCGAGTGTGAAGATCGAAGCGTTGTTTGCCGGCGGGTTGAGGTAGTAAGATTGCGTGATTTCGTCAAAGGCCGAGTCGAAGCGTTCGCAGTCCTCGCTTGAGGAACATGTCGTATTACCTGTCACGTATATCCAGGCGTGGCGGAGGTCCTTTCGCATCCAGTTCTGGTCTGAGCTGAGGCGGAGCAGGGATTGGTAGGTGTAGGTGTTTAGTGGGTAGAGGTTCCATCTGTTGGGGGCGGTGAGGCGGTCCATTGAGGCCTGGCCTGAGGGCGAGGAGAGGTCATTGCCGGAGTCGGCCTTGTATTCGCGGTAGAGGGTTGGGGTTATGTAGAGGGTGAGCGAGAGGAAGGCGGTTAGGGTGCTGAAGATTGAGAGGTAGGTGCAATATTTTATTGCTGTGCGGATTTTGCTCCAGAAGGACATGTTTGGGATTTCCTCTCCAGTAGAACTGACAATCTCACTGACCGCTCCTTGTTGAGTTTTCTTTCTTTTCTTCTGTTCCGTGTTTCTCCTTGGCATATGTGAACCTGTTTTTATGTCAGCAATTGTAAAGTTGTTATCAGAAGTTGGGATTTCGGCGTGCAGTCTTAGATCTGCGTCAAGTGGTCTTGAATATACGCTGAAGATCCCGACTTTGGACGCTCGATTTGAATCCTGATGAAGTCCGTCAACTATTCTCTCTGCCTGTCTTCCTCGCTGAACCTCAGAAAATCCGAGTTCGCGGTATATCAGCATAAGCGGACTCATCCAACACTCGCCGAGTCGCTGATGGTATAGAGTCTGTACCAACCGGAGCCAGACCACGAAACTCACAACCATGGTTTCTGACTCGACAAAGAAACACGCGAGAGATTGATACATGGAACACGACGACAGAAGATCTAATGAGATTACCCTCATATTGTACACCCGACGGCCTTCAACGCGTTACCGAACACTCAGAAGAGCCGGATCATTGGCGACCTCTTCCCCGGCGAACGATCTGCGGTCGATCTTCTCCACACTCGTGTCTTCAGCTTGCCTGCCAGGTTAAACAACTGCCGACGACAACATGGCGCTTGGTATCGATCATCTCCTAGCCCGTACTCGTCAGCCTTTGCCTCGAGTGCACACGCGAGCCGTGTGTTCGGAAGTCGTGTGGCGGTGGATTGCCGAAGCTGAGTCGCATTCATGGCAACTGCTTATAGGGTGTGTTGCCCTCCCTCCCAGCACCATTCAGGTCAGTATCACCGTCTTCTTCATCGTTGTCTCTCGTACTTCACCCCCCTTGTTCCGTGCCACCGATTAACATGGCTGTACTCACAATCGAGGTTCACGATGGAGCTATCGTTCAGGTCATCCGATTCTTGAGATTGTATTGGACGCTGCTTTTGCCAGTGGTTGTTGTCTTTCGTTTCTTTTACTATCGATATGCTTCCCCGCTGAGACTTTATCCTGGACCGTTGCTGGCTTCGGGGAGCCGAGCATGGAAGGTCTGGAGCACTTACTGTGGGCAGACAGAAACAGACCACATCCTTCTCCACGAGAGATACGGTAAGCATAGCTGTCCGTCATCTAGGTCGGCAGACGTGAGATTAAACATTGCCCCTCAGGTCCGATCGTCCGCATCGCTCCTAACGAGCTATCCTTCTCTTCTCCATACGCTGCCCGCGAAGTCCTCGCCGCCGGCAAAGGCTTCCACAAAACAGACTTCTACTCCGTCTTTCCACCCGCAGAGAACCCAGACATCTTCACCGAGACCAACGAGCAAGCTCATGGGCTCAAGAAACGCTATTCTTCCAATGCTTACTCGATGGCATCCATGCAGAGTCTGAGCGGCTACATTGAAGACACGCAGAAGCTGCTGATGAGCAAACTGGATTCAAAGTGCCAAACTCTCGAGCAGAGCTGTGACCTGGGCGACTTGCTGCACTTCTTCGCCTTTGATGTGCTTGGCGAGATTGCCTTCAGCCGGAAGTTCGGATTCTTGGAGAGCGGTTACGACATCGAAGGTGCGATCAAGACGATCGATGATGTGCAGTGGTATGATGGGATCATTGGTCAGATCCCAGAGTGGGACTTGTTCTTCAGGAGAAATCCGCTGGCCAAATTCTGGCCGGGAATGGATCCCAGTAAGTCGCTCATCACACGCATGGCTCTTGAGGAGTTGGAGAAGAGGAAGAAGTATGGCTCGACAGTCATAGACCGCAAAGATCTGCTGAGTCAACTCATGGCTGCCAACGAGAAGGCGCCGGACACGTTCAAGGAGGGCGATGTCTTCGCTATTGCCCATGGCGCCATGTAAGCACTTACCTTACGCAGTTGACTCATACTTCCTCTTGTATCAAACACTAACAGCCTTTTAGTTTCGCGGGTTCCGACTCCACTGCCTCAACAATGCAATCATTCTGCTATCATGTCCTCCGCGATCCTATCGTTCACGCCCGCCTCAAGGAAGAACTGGACCAAGCAACTACCACAGGCCACCTCAGCGCTTTCCCACAATGGAACGAGACGCAAGCTCTGCCGTACTTCCAAGCCTGCCTGAAAGAAGCAATGCGCTTGCGCCCAGCCGTAGGTTTGAACATCTCGCGCCTCGTGCCGCCGCAAGGCGCAGAAATTGCCGGCAGGCGCTTGCCTGGAGGCACACGAGTCGCTGTGAATGCGTGGGTGTTGCATCGGGATGAAGGAGTTTTCGGGGCGCATCCGAAGATTTATAGACCGGAGAGGTGGTTGAAGGGCAATGCGAAGGAAATGGAGAGATACATGTTCCAGTTTGGAGGGGGAAGTCATCTTTGTGAGTTTGTCGTTCTGAAGGATGGATGTTGGGACGTGCGCTAACGTGTGACAGGTATCGGAAAGAATCTCGCCTTGCTTGAGATGAACAAGACTTTGCCTTTGCTGATTAGAGACTATGAGCTTGAATTGCTGAGGCCGCAGGAGGATCTTAAGTATCGGTCCACTTTCTTTGTCGTGCAGCATGGGTTGGATGTGAAGATTTCGAAACGAAACAAGGTAGCGTGAGAACAGCAATGCTGCCTCGATCAGGTTTTGCTAATTACAAATCTATTTTGCGGTCTCGCTCTCGCTTTCCAAGACTTCGATCACCCCTCCAACAAGATGCAGACTTCCGGTAACGAGCACTTCGATTTGGTCTTCCGGTGCCAATTCTCTTGCCTTTGAGATTGCTTCTTCGATCGTGGAGAGAACGTGGACGCTTGCGTCAGGGTCGATGCTATCCCATGAGCCAGCAAGCTCCTTCTGCACCTTTAGTGAGTCGACGTCGCTCTTGTTCGTGTTTATCGACACAAGATCTGCCTTGAAGCCTGCATCTCTGTAGGTTGTGTTCGTGCAGAAGATTGCGTGCTTGAAGGGATGGCTGTCGTTGAGAGCTGTTGCCAGGGTATCGTGCAGCTTGCGAGCCAACGACGCAGCGTCGCGGGTTTGTTGGTTGAAGATGAGGATGCGCGTCTTGTTTTGCGCTTTCGGTCGGGACTGAGATGCGTTGCTTGCGAACCAGGAACCTGCCATCTCGATGCTTTCGAGCGTGTGGCCGCCGTCGACGTACCAGGTCAAGTTCTGCCGGCGCGTGTCTGGTCGTGTTTCACATCGTCCGCCTAGATGTACTTTCTCCAGACCCGCGATGAACTCGGCTGGGAGTGAGACTTCCTTGTCACGGGGATCAGGCAACCCAGAGAAGCCCAATTTTTCCAGATGCGATGCGCACACGGCAATGGCGACCGATGCATTCGTCTTTTGGAAGTCGCCGCGAAGTCCAAGGTTGATGTGATCAAGAGCAGTGTAGCGTGGGACTTCGAGAAGAGTAGTTTTCCTTTCTTGTGCACGTTCGTGTAGGACCTTGAGAGCCGATTCGGGCTGAGGTGCAGTGAAAGCAGGCACACCCTCTTTGAAGACGCCTGCCTTGTGCCAGGCAATGCTCTCTATGGTGTCGCCAAGCATCGCAGTGTGGTCGATGCCAAGGCTGGTCACCGCAGTAGCTGAAGGCTTGACCAAAATGTTGGTGCTGTCGTACTCGCCACCGATACCACACTCCAGCACGGCGCTCCCGACCTTCTCCTGCATGTAAGAGTGCAAAGCCATCAAGGTGAGGAAGCGGAAATACACAGGCTTGGTGTCTGTGCTCTTCGGATCCTTGTGGCCAGCTTTGGCAGCAGATTCCTCCAGTCGATCCCATACTTCGAAGAAGTGTTTCGCAAACGCTTCCTCTGACAGAGGCTGGTTGTTGATCTGGATGCGTTCCCTCACAAAGCGAAGATGTGGGCTAGTGTATAGTCCGACGCTGGTAGGAACGCGTTCGGCATGTATACTAGCCTTTGTAGGCAAGTACTGGGCTAAGATGGACGAGATGAAGGAGGAAGTACTCCCCTTGCCCTTGGTGCCGGCAATGTGAATCGGATTCAGCTGGTCAAAATCGGCTGGCTGATATGAATTAGTGTTTGATCAATATGCCAAGCTACGCGACTCACACCTCATATCCGGTCTTCTTGACCCAATCGATCATCTCTGGAATGGCATTTTGGTTCATGCCCTTGCCAGACTTTCTAATCGCATCAACGATGGAGAAGTTACTCTGCAGCGTATTGAGCGCCGCAACCGCGGCATTGTAGTCGCGAGCCATACTGCTATACCGTGCGACGTGCCGTTGAAGAAGTGAAGTGGCGGGTCGAAAAGCGCGCGAAATCAACATTGACACATCACTCGCATGTCTGGCGTCGTTGAACTGCTCAAAGCACTTGAGTGGGACCAAATGACGCTGACCGGCAAAAAGACGGGAGCGCACGTGTGAGCGACCTCGGCCAGCCGCTGATTGGACGGATCTTGATTGACACGACGCCGACGCGACTTCACGCGTCACACTCTAAAAGTGCTTCGAAGTACTGAGACATTGGTGTTTCCATCCGACCATTGTCGATATCTTCGTCAACTACAATCACACATACAGACCTTCACAACATGGCACGCGGCATAGAAGGCAACGAGATTGCCACGCCTCGTACGGCGCCCAAAAAGACAGGCGGCTCCACGCAGAAGTCTGGTGCCAAACAGCAGAGTATCGCCGGCTTCTTCAAGAGAACGCCTGGCCCAGCTCCGTCGAGTATTGGGTCGAAACCGAACCCGCCTTCATTCAATACAGCGCTCAAGGAGCCTCCGTCGAGCGCCGATGCCACGCCCGTTCCAAGCAGCTTGCCAGTTTCATCCTCGAGTCCACAGCCTATGCAGGAGTCCTCACAATCTGGACCTACGAACCTCAGTCGGAACAAGGAAAATGGTGAGAGATACGATACGTCTAGGTGAACCGTTGGTCGCTGACTCGCTGAACAGAACATCCAGATACGCTCCAATCCAGTCCATCGCGCAAATCGAAGAAGAAGGTCAACTACGTCGAGTCAGACGACGACGAAGAGGATGATGTGTTCAAGCCATTGTCTGGCAATGGAAGAGCCGCGAAGAGGAGGCGTACCAATGTGAAAGACGACTCGGATGACGAGTTTGGTTTCGACGCTGCCACACAGGCTGCTCTCGAAGACGATGACGGTATGTACAATCCCTGCTTACAATCTTGTCAGGACAATTACGATGGTGTAGCAGTGCTCTCCAGCGTCTTTCCCTCGCAGGAGCGTACCACCAGCGCCTCGCAGGCTAACCCATCCGGAATAAAAGAAGAAATGGACGACTTCATTGCTCCAGACGACGACGATGAAGAAACCCCAAAACCAAGTCGATCTAAGAAGAGTTCTGCTTCGTCATCTCGCAAGGCTCCAATGAGGATGCCCTCCCTTCCAAGTGAGGAGAGCGAGGAGATTCCAACGAAATCTACCGCCCAACAGTGGAAGTTTGACCCCAATGCACCTCCATCAGACGAGCCAAAAAAGCCGGCTGCAACGAAGAGCAGCAAAGCTAGTGGCCCACAGAAGAAGCAAAAGGCACATGTCACCGAGCCTGAGAACCGCTATCCATGGCTCGCCCACGTCCTGGATGCCGACCGCAACCCAACGGATCACCCAGATTACGACCCGAGGTCGATTTTCATTCCACCCATGGCATGGGGCAAGTTCTCGCCCTTCGAGAAGCAATATTGGGAAATCAAACAGAAGTTCTGGGATACCATCGTGTTCTTCAAGAAGGGCAAGTTCTACGAACTGTACGAGAAGGATGCCACCATCGGTCACCAGTTGTTCGATCTCAAACTCACAGATCGCGTCAACATGCGCATGGTCGGCGTACCGGAGGCAAGTCTTGACCACTGGGCGAACCAGTTCGTCGCCAAAGGCTACAAGATCGCACGTGTGGACCAGATGGAGACTGCTCTGGGCAAGGACATGCGCGAACGAGGAGATTCGAAGAGCAAGAAAGAAGAAAAGGTCATCCGCAGAGAGCTGGCCACTGTCCTCACGTCTGGCACGTTGGTTGATGGCGGCATGTTGCAAGATGACATGGCAACTTACTGTGCCGCCATCAAGGAAACGGAAAGAGATGGCAAGCCATGCTTCGGCATTGCCTTTGTTGATACAGCGACTGCACAGTTCCATCTTACCGACTTTGTCGACGATGCTGACATGACCCGATTCGAAACGTTTGTCGCTCAAACAAGGCCCGGCGAAGTCCTGCTCGAGAAGAGCTGTGTCTCCGCGAAGGCACTGCGCATCTTGAAGAACAACACTCCTCCGACTACCCTCTGGAACTATCTCAAATCGGACAAGGAGTTTTTGTCCGCTGACAAGACCCGGATGACCATCGACGGTGAAGGGTACTTCGACAAGTCTGTTGACGACAGCATGACATCGTGGCCCGCGGTGTTGCAAGAAGCGAAAGAGAAGGAGAATGTGTTCTCAGCACTAGGTGCGTTGATCTGGTACCTCAAGACTCTGATGATCGAACGGGACCTCATCACACTTGGCAACTTCAACTGGTATGACCCCATTCGCAAGGCTACCAGCTTGGTGCTTGACGGTCAAAGTTTGATCAACCTCGAAATTTTCGCAAACACGTTTGACGGCAGCACGGATGGCACACTCTTCACGATGCTCAACCGTTGCATCAGTCCATTCGGCAAGCGCATGCTCCGCCAGTGGGTATGCCACCCACTTGCTGATCCAAAGAAAATCAATCAACGCTTTGACGCAATCGATGCTCTCAATGCCGACGGGACCATCATGGACCGCTTCACAGCCTCCCTGGCACGTCTACCAGATCTTGAGCGTCTTATCTCGCGTGTGCACGCTGGCAGATGTAAGCCTCAGGACTTTGTCAAGATTCTTGAGGGCTTCGAGCAGATTGAATACACAATGTCCATGTTGGGCTCATTCGGCTCGGGTGAAGGTGTTCTCGGCCAACTCATTTCAGCCATGCCAGACCTCGCAGGCGCCCTGCAGCACTGGAAGGACGCATTCGACAGGACCAAGGCCAAGGAAGAAGGCTTGCTCATTCCTCAGCCAGGTGTGGAAGAAGACTTTGACGAGAGTCAACAGCGTATTGACAACATTCTTGATGCGATGAACAAGCTCCTCGTCAGGTATCGCAAGGAGCTCGGCTCCAGCGCTATCAAGTACACTGACAACGGAAAGGAAATTTACCAGCTCGAAGTGCCTATTAAGGTCAAGGGTACTATTCCGAGAGACTGGAAGCAGATGTCTGCCACGAAACAATGCAAGCGCTGGTACTCACCTGAGCTTGAAGAACTGGTCCAAGACTTGAAAGAGGCCTATGAAATGCATGGGCAGACTGTGAAGCAACTCTCTGGTCGATTCTTTGCCCGCTTTGACGCCGACTACGCGATTTGGTTGGCTGCTATCAAGATCATTGCTCAACTTGACTGTCTGATCTCGCTCGCGAAGGCATCGACTGCACTAGGCGTGCCGTCTTGCAGGCCAGAGTTCATCGAAGACGAGAATGCACGCAGCGTCCTGGAGTTCGCGGACCTCCGCCATCCGTGCATCGAGACCAACACAACATTCATCCCGAACAGCATCGCGCTTGGTGGCGAGTCCGCTTCGATGAACCTTCTGACAGGTGCCAACGCTGCTGGCAAGAGTACCATCTTGCGCATGACTTGCATCGCCGTCATTCTTGCGCAGGTCGGCTGCTACGTGCCTTGCGAGGCTGCACGCATGACACCGGTCGATCGCATCATGTCTCGTCTCGGTGCCCATGACAACATCTTTGCCGGCCAAAGTACCTTCATGGTGGAGTTGTCCGAGACCAAGAAGATCTTGTCCGAAGCTACGCCGCGCTCGTTGGTAATTCTGGATGAGCTGGGACGTGGAACCAGCAGCTGCGATGGTGTCGCCGTCGCACAGGCAGTGTTGCATCATGTTGCCACGCATATCGGCGCACTCGGCTACTTTGCCACCCACTACCACTCGCTCGCCACGGAGTTTATGCATCACCCCGAGATCGCCACCAAGCGCATGGCTGTTCGCGTTGAGCACGATGTCCGAGAAGTCACTTTCTTGTACAGGCTCGAGCCCGGTGTTGCCGAGGGCAGCTACGGCATGCATTGCGCGGCCATGTGCGGTATCCCGGAGAAGATTATCAAGAGAGCCGAAGAGGCTGCCAGAAGCTGGGAGCACACTGGCAGAATCAACGAGAGTCTGGAGCGCGCGAAGGAGAGCACCTGGTTGCCGCTCGGCATGCTGAGTGATATCAGCTGGCTGTTGAAAGGAGGCAGCGTGGATGATGACGATGATCCGAAGATCACGGAGCGCAGTTTGGAGGTGCTGCTGAAGGGGATTGCTGCTTTGTAAGGCTTTATGAGATGAACGATGCTCTCGGTAGTGTTGCTTTCGGTGATTTCCGGCTTTATGTGCGAGCGGTGGAGTTATGGTGATGGTGTTCGATACGGTCCTTCTTTGTATGAATTTGTGTCTATGATGACTACTTGCCACGATGGAGCGATGGAAATGGCGTTTACGGTGACTTGACTTGGTGCCTTAGAATGCACCGAGCAGTTACACAGGATGCAGTGTTTAACCAGTTGTGTTTCAAGGTACATGCAACCCGCACACTCTCCAAGACAATCGTCGTGTTTGTACAGCTTATATTAGATAGGGTTGGGGTTGGGGTAACACTCGATTCGGGCAACTGGTACTCAAATATTCCAACGACCTAATCACGAAGTTACGATGCTTCTAAACAGTGTTAACGATCAGTAGCATTGATGATCAGATGATCATGTAGCTCAGATGTTAGGTAGTCGGCAAGAAAAGGTTTTAGATATAACCCCGCTCGGTTACCGCTCTCGCATTAAAACGTGTTGTGACTTCTGTGTCTCTACTTTTGAGACAAACCTGGGATCACATCGGTTATAAACCCATTCCAAACTCAGCGGTTCAAACTCATCTGATCAGATAAAATGGGCGCATCAGCGACAGAGAGTAGCACTGTCGATGTCCTCATCGTCGGAGCCGGGCCAGCGGGGCTGATGACCGCGAACTGGATGAGTAGACTTGGTGTCAAGACACGAATCATCGACAAGAGAGGCACAAAGGTATTCAGATCACATGAGATGAATCAACACAAGCTAACCATACCCCAAGATCTTCAACGGCCAAGCAGACGGTCTGCAATGCCGCTCGCTCGAAATCTTCGACAGTTTCGACTTCGCCGACAGAGTGTGGCGCGAGTCGAACCACATGCTGGAAATCAACCTATGGAACCCAGATGGTAACGGGCAGATCCAACGCAGTGATAGGATCCCAGACACGACACCTGGGATCTCGCGGTTTCAGCAGGTTGTCCTTCATCAAGGAAGGATTGAGCGTTTCTTCTTGGACGCGATCGCCGAGCACTCCGACATTCGTGTCGAGCGGGGTGTATTGCCGCAGAGTATGGAATTTGACGCAGCCAAAGCCGATGATGATGATGCCTATCCCATCGAAATCACCCTTCGTCATCTCACGGAAGAGGAAGCGACTCCTCGTGCCGCAGCGACATCGACGAATGGCGCTGCTGTGCAAGACGGTCTGTTCCGGTCCAATCTGACACCCGACGACACTGCGGATCTTCTTGCTGCTTCGAAGTTGAAGGACAAAGCTGGCTCTGTCGAGACGATACGAGCAAAGTATGTTGTTGGCTGCGACGGGGCTCACTCGTGGGTGCGAAACTGGCTTGGATATGAATTGAGGGGTGTAAGAACACAGCATGCCCCAGACAGTCCGTCACTCTCACTAACAAGTCCAGGACTCGACCGACTACATCTGGGGTGTGCTGGACATTATCCCAATCACTGACTTCCCGGACACTAGAATGAGGTGCGCTATCCACAGCGCCGAGTCTGGCAGCCTGATGGTCATTCCCAGAGAGAACGGATTGGTCCGACTATACATCCAGCTCACTACAACGAACCAGTCCGGCGGCAAGAAATTCGATCGCTCGACCATCAACCCCGACATCATCTTGGCTTCGGCCCAGAAAATCCTACATCCGTACAAGATGACGTACAGATATTGCGACTGGTGGACTGCATACCAAATTGGACAGCGTGTTGGAGACAACTTCTCCTTGGCCGAGCGGATTTTCCTCGCCGGTGATGCTGTGCACACTCACAGGTGAGATCCGATAAGGTGCTCGAGATGCGCGGACGAATCATACTGATCAATTGTAGTCCCAAGGCTGGGCAGGGTATGAACGTCAGCATGCAGGACACGTACAATCTCGGCTGGAAGCTGGGAGCTGTGATCAATGGTTCCGCTGATCGAGCGATTTTGAAGACCTATCAGTCTGAGCGTAGGCGGATTGCCCAAGATTTGATCGACTTCGACCACCGGTTCTCAAGACTCTTCTCCGGTCGGCCTGCGAAAGACGTGATGGACGAAGAAGGAATCAGTATGACCGAGTTCAAGGATGCCTTCGTCAAAGGGAACATGTTCGCTAGTGGCCTTGGTGAGTATCCTTGCGCGAGGGCAATTCTGATACTCAGAACTGACATCGGGTTAGCTGTTGATTACGGTGCCTCTCTGATCGTCGCAAAAGAAGGCTCCACCACCGAACAAGGCGATGGCACAGATGTCTCTTCGTCCAAAGCAATCTCCACAGTGTCGCAAGAGAGTTACGCTTCAAACGTCAAGTTAGGAATGCGCATGCCGTCCTTCAAAGTCCTCAACCAATCTGACGCGCGACCATGGCACTTCCAAGAGCTCCTGAAGTCAAATGGCTGCTGGCGCATCGTCATATTCACAGGCGACATCCTCGCCGAATCCCAGAGAAGTAGAATCTGGGCTCTGGGCGAGGATTTATCAGCCCAAGACTCTTTCATCCGCAAATACACACCTCCAGGAAAATCCATCAGCTCCATCATCGAAGTCCTAGCCGTGCACTCCGCTCCAAGAACCGAAGTCGACATCTTCAGCTTCCCACCGATCTTCCGACCGTTTTCTGAGACTTCTGGCTTCGATTACTCCAAGCTCTTCGTCGACGATGAGTCGTACCATGAAGGGCATGGACACGCGTATGAAGAGTATGGCATTGATCCGCAAGAGGGGTGTGCAATCATTCTGCGGCCAGACCAGTATGTTGGCTGGATGGGTGCTGTTGACGATCATGAGATGATGGCGAGATACTTTGCGGGCTTCATGAAGGAACGCGGTGATGGCGGGATGCAGGAAGAGATTGATGCGGGTGGCGCGTTGAAGCGTGTTGATGGAGGAGGTCCGGCTGCGGACTTGGCCGAGCGCGATCACAGGGTTTTGGGGGCGATGTAGCGGAAACAAATCTTGTTCCTAATGATCAAAACTACGAAGGGCCGCCTGAAACACTTTACTTGGTGAGGTTCATGATGGGGTTCAACGAAGCCCCCAGATCTGATCGAGTCTGATCGTTTGCACGGATAGATAGAGGGGAGATACCTGGTCGTTTGGGGTTCGCCCTTCAGTTGATCTCTACCTTCGAACTAAACTACAAACGAATATAAATTGATTCTAAAAGCCTTTTGATATCCAGCCAGCTTCTTTAGCTCAGTGGTAGAGCGTGGGATTGCAGCCATTGCAAGACATCCTAAGGTCCCTGTTTCGATCACGGGAGGAAGCTGTTCTTTTGTCGGACTCGACACCTTGAACAACTTTTGGTCAATTATCCCAAGCAGGTTTATGTGTTCATATACGTCCAAGAAGGGGTCGCAGACATCGCTCGTGCGACAGTCTATTCAATAGCCAGCGATTCAGATCGATCGCGTTCATTATTGTCTAGAAGTGCCCTGGGGCCGGCTAAAGGTGACTTGTTTCTCGAAATTTTGTCTGTCGATCTGCTTCACTGGAATGTCCAAGAAACGACTGTCAGTCGTGAGGCATACATGATATACACATGCAAAAAGACGCCCAGAGGTACGGAACAAGAACAGTCAATACGTGAAACTATGTATCAAGGCTTATACTTGACATTGGCCCTCAATCGTGGACCATACAACCAGAAGACCCACGGAATCGGCATCATAGCAAGACTAATGAAACCAAACAGACTCGTCGCCCAACCAATCCCGAGACCATCATACATATAATTGACCCACAAGGGAAACACACACCCAACCGTGTACCGCGCAAGATTGTTAGCGCCCATAGCGGAAGCAGTGTATTTGGCGCCATAAGTATCCGTCAGATACAGCGTAGCGGCCATGAAAATGAAAAGATTACCGCAGCCGAAGAAGGCCTCTGCGATGACGGGACTGATCCAGTGGACATCTGACTTTGCTGTCCAAGCGAACCAGAACAGCGAAATGGGGATGAGCAGACTTCCGGCCATTGCAATATACAGTCTTGACTCGGGGTGGATCTTCCCCCCTTGGCCGTTTTCTTTTGATATGCGGACCTGCTTCTTAACCAGAGTCTTGTTCAGGATGATAATGATCGCGCATCCAAAAATGCAGCCGGCTCCGAGACCTAGAAAGGTCAGGCCGCTCTGGCCTAACCCAAATCCATAGACATCTCGCATTATCCCTTCGAACACGGCGAAGAAGGAGTAGAGCATGGCGAAGTTTACTGCGATGTAGAGCGTGAAGAGCCCGACGATCGGTTCGGTGAGGCCCATGTGTATAGGCCTTGTGAGCTGTGTCGTGAGGAAGAACTTGACAGACTCAGACGTCGACTTTTGCTTGCCTGGCAGTATCAAGCCTAGGCGCGTTGCTCTTGAGCGCAAAATCTTCGCTTTGAAGGTTTCTTGCATTCCAAAAGCCGGTGCCAAGAATGCGACTGTAAAGAACAAGAGCACCCACTGCGTCCACCTCCATCCGTACGCGACAGTAGCGTATCCCCCTGTCAGCGGACCAAGTGCAGGCCCGAGGAAGGGTGTGAGGATATACAGCGACATCGGTATGGCTCGTTCGTTCGGTCTCCAGACATCGGCCACGGTCGCGGATCCAATCGACAATCCCGGAGATCCAAAAACGCCAGCGAAAAATCGGCACACGACCAGACTGGCAATATTGTTCGAGAACCCAGAGCCAAGAATGAACAGTGCGAAGATGGGGATCGATACCAGGTAAACTGCCCTGCGGCCCAGAACCTCGCTACTCGGACCTGCCAGCATGGGGCCCACGGCCAGCGCCAGCACGTAAATGCTATAGGGCAGGATGGCGACTGTGGGAGACACGCCGAAATCCCGCATGACATCTTCGCGGCCGGGGACGTAGATACTTGATGCCAGGGTGCAGACGAGAGCTATGCCGGCTGGGATGAAGGTGTGATACCATCGCTTCCATTTCGGCCAGTTCCAAGGGCAGTCCGGATCGTCAGCGCCATCCCAGTCGTCGATAGGTGGTAGTTGGTGGTCCTTCTCTTTGTCTTGTGTTGGTGTTGGCTCATCACTCGGTCCTTTGCTCTCAACATCTCTGGCAGATTCGAGGTCAGGAGAGTCTTCGAATGAGGATTTTCTCGAGCTTTTGGACGAAGACAGTGACATGATCACACCCAGCGAAGAGGGAAGTTGACCAGCGGAAGGAAAAGAAACAGTCGAGCAAGACCTACCGTAGGAAGATCTACGATCGCCATGTTAAAAAGAGAAACATCATTGTACTCGGCCCCGAGCCTTGGACGGAAACAGCAAGTGCGTTTGGTCTCAGTGCGTCAGAAAGCGTTGAAAGCACGGCGCGATGGAGGGCTGACGCATGGTATCGAGAAAACCCGTAGCGACCCATAAATCAAGCAACAGCATGGATCAAAGCGTCCTGGAGCCTCGGTATCTTGATAGGATAGATCTCTGTCGATAAGCAATCCAGAAGCTCGTAAGCCTCGAGAAGAAAATGTGAAGCACGATTTTGAGAAACTAACGGCTAGACGATTCGAAAACGGAATCTCAACGGCCGCCAGCCGGCAAAAAGGACCCACATTTGGAGTGCCGACGATCCGACGATTGGGACAAGAGTCGTCATGAGACGCAAGTATCAAACATCGTGCTTCATTGAGAGTCTGGTTTCAGAAGAGAGCTATTCTTCCAATGCTCCCTGACTAGAGCTGATTGAAGCTCTATGGAGGGAAAGTAAGGGTTGGTCAAGATTTCCACCTTGTTATCTAAGCGCCGAAAAGTCTTCTTCAAAGCGAAGGTAGAATGAGGATGAGGAACGTCGTATTAGGAAGTGTCAAGAAACGCATCATACTCGAGGATCGTATTCGAAGAGCCGAGCATTGAAGGAAAGTATCGAAGCGAAAGATAAAGGGAAAGAAATTAGAAAAGTTGAGAATATGACGAGTAAGCAAATCGGCCGTAATAGCGCAGCAGATTTCGAGGCTCATACTGCAAGCCTGCATATCAAGTGAAAACCTCACCCCAGCCATGTTGCTGATCGCCCTTATTGCCGTCTTTCCAATAGACACGGGAGTCTTCAAACTCGCCGTCCATCTTCAGTTCAATCCAACGTCGGGCGATACGGTCTGCCTTGTCCTGGTCGCGAATTTTGAGATTGAATTTGAAGGGATTCGGTTTTGCGATGAGGAGTGTGGAGAAGTCCATGGTAGGATCGTTGACGATATTGGTCGCGCCTGCTTTCTTGGCTGGGCTGTGAGCAGTCTCGGTTGTGTGATTCTCGAACTCGAAACCGAATTTAAAGTCTTCTTCAGCTGGTGAAGGCGGTGCTCCAGAGGTGGTGTTTACACCGGGAAGGTCGAGCCTGCTCGCAAGATTCGGGAAGATCCCTGGCATCACTTGACCAGCACAGTCTGGCGTCTCGAAGATGTCGCCTTGCAAGCCAACGACGGAGTCGTTCCTGTTACGTGACTTTTCGTGCAATGTTTTGGCAATGAGTTCCTCGCTTGGAGGCGTGTGTGGCCTTCTCGCGGTCCTCTGGTCCTGACGCATCTTTTGCGTAAAGGCCGTGTCGTTGACCTGGGAATCTTTTTCGACATCTACAGTGTCGGCGTGCATAGAGAACATCCAAGCCATGCTGCCGAGACCGACAAAGAGGTCGGCCTCAGTCACGCCCATGCCTTGGCAAGTGCGACGCCCATAACCGAATTGGCTGTATCCGGTGATCGTAGGGAATTGGGACAACGGCTCCTGGTAGGTTGGGTATTTGTTATCCAACCATCGCAACGGGTTCCAGACGTCGGGCTCATAGAAGACCTCGGGATCGCGAGAGATGGACCATTCGAGCGGGTGAATCACTGAACCTGCAGGGATGTGGTAGCCGTCGTAGATGTCATCCTTGACTGATGCATGCGGAATACCTGGAGCAGGGTGAGTAGATGTGCTTCAAAGGATCAGAGAGACGACTTACCGGTCGGTACAGGAGGGCGCCAGCGCAAAGTCTCGCGGATAAAAGCGCGAAGGACGGGCATGTCGGGCATATCGCTGAATGTGATCATACGATCACCGAGGACACGGTCGATTTCTTCGTGAAGAATTTGCTGATGTTGAGGGTAATGGCAAAGCGCAAGGCAGAAACTCTGCATAGGCGCTGCAACAGTCAGAGCTCCAGCAATACCATGCATGCCAACCGCATAGGCGCCCTCAAGGTCAGAGTCGAATTTCCACGCCTGCTTGTTCTCCAAGAACATCCGCATCCATGAGTTCTTCCGCTGAAGACTCGGTAGGGTTGGTGTGGGTGAGCTGTAATTCTTTTCAGAGTCCTTGATTTGTTGACGAACGTCCTCCTGCATTGTTTCAAAGAACTTGCGTTCAGTCCGCCCTCGTCGGAGTTCCCAGGCTTTCGACTTGGTCCAGCTTTCAGGAAGCGACATGATGAAAGGAAGTTTGTTTGCGAACGAGCCGGTCGGGGAGACACCAATGAGAAGCTCCCGTGCCCTTTGCTTGAGCTCTTCCGCAGCGCTCGGGGTACCCCATCCAAGACGACATGTGACACGGGCGACGAAGGACTCCAGCGCATGGTTGTATCGAGATGGCTCAGTTATGACCTCAAACAGCAAACGAATCGACTCGAGTTCAGGGTATCCGTAAAAGTCTTCCTTTGCCGAAGTATCCATGATCTGTTTGGCGAACTTCCTTTGTCTGGTCCACTTGTCGTTCTTGCTCATCAACGGTAGGTACTGACCGCTGTCACGATTGTCGTGCTCCAATGCGGGAATGAACGGGCGGTCAGAATAATTTCCGCTACGCTTCGAGAGCAACTCGTGAGCCACTGCGTCCCGCGAGATCCAGACATGGTTGGTTCCGGCAAGGTTGACTTGATAGATTGGCCCGAACTCTTCAGCCCATTCGTGGAACTTCATCCAATTGTTTTTCTCTGGCAACTCATGCACGTTGCCAATGAACGGAAGACCTGATGCTGTCAGCATTGCCGTGACTTGATGTGCAGCACCGGACCAGCATCTTACCTTTGGGTCCAGGGAGTTTCGAAACTCCCGGCGGTAACCTGTTCTTCTTCATGCTTTCGATGTATTTGGCAATTGCGAGTATCCCCACGACGGCAGCGAATGCCAATAGTGAGATCAACGCCATGGCTCGATTGATGGAAGATGGATGCGTTTACAGCGAGTGTGAAGTAGAAGTGAAGAGCAAAAGAGTGGTGGACCGCTCGATCGAATGAGAGGATATCGAGCAGTGTAAAAAGCGAGAAAGGAACGACTGATCAGGAGATCTGGACAAGAGAAGGACAAACCTGTATCATGCAGCCGCAAGGAAGCCAGATGGTCTGGAAAGCGCCACTGGATAAGAGTAAAGCGATTGGAAGGATACTCTCCTGATGGTCAGGCAGGCCAAGACGCTCTCAAACCGCACCTGGCTAGAACCGGCATCTGGCAAACTCTCCACGTCCTCGGTAAAGGACGCCATGGCCTCCGAGGCCAGATAGACTAGCGAGCAGATGCAAGAACGGGCATTGCTCACCAACATGTGGTATCCACATGTTGGTGTTTGCGGATGCGGAGGTGGTGGGTCGGTTGCAATGGCCGTTTCGTCTTCTGGGCGGTAGCCACAGGTCAGGCAGTTCGGCGGCCTGCTTAACGTTGCTAGCACAAATAGGTGAAACGAAATGCAGGCCCTTCGAAGGATCGTATAGCCTCGGGCAACAAAGTTTCAGTCTCTCAATCGGCACATTGCCGTGTATAGCGAGTGTTCTAAGGAAAGTTTCCAGCTCGATATTCCTGGATAGGCGTATTGTACATGGCAAGACGGAGAATCGCGTAGCCATTCCTGATGCATGCCGTGGAAACTGCCCTCTGCAAGAAGTCCACGTAAGACCTATCTATGATAGCGAGTCAGTTCCAAGTCATACCGAGGTGGTATCAGGAGACCATAATGGACGTGAAGCCTTTACTTGTCAACGCCAAATCAGACTTCCAGCTCGCGCGTGATAGCACAGGAAGTAGCCCCATCTCGTCCATTCGGATTCGTTGCCTGCACATCCAGTAGGCAGAGATGAGGTGAGCGGTATTGCCAAGCGATATGTGGGCTTAGCGATGGTGAATGCTGAATGGGTGATTGTGTTGTGCATGGAAAGAAAGCAACAGAGTCAGGGACTCGGCAGCGAAGGACGAAGGACGCAACTAGTACGGCCGGCCTGATCGACGCGGCAGGCGGCTTGAAGAAGGCTTGGTATTAGTGTGGCGGCTGCATAAAATAATTCGTGCTGTAATTTAGGCGATAACTTACAAGGCAAATATCAATGACCTGGTCGAGAAGTGGCCCGCACGTTTTGCGCCATCCTCGCGCCATCGACGGAATCCCGCACTACGGCAAACATCATGGGGATCCGGTACGAGTTTGAAGAACAAGATAGGCGAGTACATAGTGAAACAGCCTCGATGGCAGGGGCGGTCTGGATTTTGTTCCTATCAGCGAGTAGACTCCCTAGATAAAGCGAGGTTCTTCGTGTTCTAGTTGCCAGATCGTTGAACTGGACGAGTTTGGTACCACGATCGCATGCCTTTCAACGTGGCAAACCGGCAAACCGATCTAATCCATGTCGCTTGCGACATCAATTTATTTCTAACATGCCGTTTATTGTTTCAGTCAGTTTTGAGTATTCTGGTACCTGTGACTCTTCACAGCTAAAAGCGGCATCATGGCAAAGGATTGATGAGTCGTGTTACCTGGCTGTCGAACCGACTTTGATGAGGATCAACAAGATTCTGGACCGCTATAAACTAGAATCCTATAAGAACTACACGTGTAAGCGAACATATGCTATTGTGTCCATGGCGCCGGCTTCTACTTCCTAGCAACAAGCTTATCTACGAACAACACGAAGATGCAAAATAAGCGAATATACGTTCGGTCGCTATACTCCAAGCTAGCCTATCGCTAAAAAATGTATGAGTGAATCGCAGCCAAGTCAAAAGACGCGAATTCTCGCATGCCAGTGTGATACTGCAGCGTAGGCGTCGGTGTGGCATGTGTCGGTGAGATTGTAGGAAGTCGGCCCGGTTGAGTGCATACATGTACTGCATGTGACCGCACACCTGGCGTCTGGTGCATTTCTCTTGTTGTATTGCTGAGCACTTCCCGATCAGGTGATTCTGCAGCGTACGAATCCTCGGATGCCGGTAAGTGCAACCGCCATGTATATGTTGGCACATCGTATAGATGGCCTCGTTCAAGGCATCGGGCTCCAGTGAACGGTGACAGAGTCAACATGCCAGCTCACCCAGGACTTCGGTTTCAGCCTAGGTGTTTTACCAAGAAGGCCTGACGAGGGCTCTCCAAAGACCTGACTGATGGATAAATGCGTATTCTTAGATCAGTCCTAGATCGGGGAGGTTGTTGAGTCGTCAAGATGGGCAGTGCCACGTTTTGCTTCTCGTACAGTCGTGGATTGGAAGCGCGTGTTTGCGACGAATGGCTGGTTGCAATATTCCATCTCGCGAACCGACCCCATCGTAACAGGTACAAATACCTTTCGAGCAATGGTCTATCTTGGACTCTCAACCGATAGTTCTCCAAGAAGCGAAATGGCTGCCAGTCTTTGTGATGTCGTTGTTGAAGAGGTACATGTAGATGCAAGTAAAGTACCGCGAGCGTACCTGCTACGCCACCAGCTCCCAGCGCAGATCTTCCCCTCTCGACCTCGGCAACGACATCAAACCACTTCAACCGCGAACGAATAAACATAGCATCGTAGAAATTTAGCATAGAAACATCATCCACCCGTAGATTCATTTACTCTTCCAGACCAGATCAGGAACGAACAAAGTAAACAAGAATGGCCACCTCCATAATCAACGAACCAGACCTGGCCCTCGACCGCCACGATGGCAACATCTTCGTCATCACGATGCGCAAAGGACCCGAAAACAGACTCAACTCGGCTTACTGCCAGAGACTGATCGCGGCATTCAATCTCGTCAGGACCACTCTGGGGCCAGATAGTGAAGGAGCGGTGATCACCAAAGGCAACGACGCAAAGTTTTGGTGTACTGTAAGTTCCTGAGTTATCCTTCTCTCGCAACTCATCAATTATGAACGAGCTTTTCCCTCGCATCTCCCCCAGCAAAGACGTGCTCGAAGCAGAAAGCAACGCCAGCTCTATCAGCATCCAATCCAAAATGAGAAGACAACAAAAAAACAACCAGAGACGAGAAAGAGAAAAAAGACCACCCACCCGCCCACCCAAAACCACACCCAAAACTCTCCCATCCAAAAAAAAACAAAAAACTAACAAACCCAACCCAGGGCCTCGAACTCGACGAATCCGACTTGGACCCCCACGCCAACTCCTCAGGCTTCTTCCCCCTCCTCGCCCTCCTCCTAGACTACCCCTTCCCCACCATCGCCCTGCTAACCGGCCACACCTTCGGCGGCGCCTGCCCCCTCGCGCTCGCCCACGACTACCGCGTCATGAACTCCTCGCGCGGCTACCTCTCCATGCCGCCCATAAACTTAGGTCTGCACTTCCCGGGCATAGGCGCTCTGCTGCGCTTGAAGTTGAGGCCGGATGTGGGGCGGAAGATGCTGCTGCAGGCGCACAGGTGGACTGGGCGGGAGGCGCTGGCGGATGGGGTGGTGGATTTTGTGGCTGGGCCGGAGGAGATGGGGGAGGTGGCGATGGGGGTGGCGAGGATGTGGGCGCCGAAGGCGAGGATGGGGGTTTATTCGCTGCTGAGGGGGGAGTTGTATGGGGAGGCTGGGAGGGGGTTCAGGGAGATTAGTTATGTTTATGGGAGGGCGACGGGGTTACCTGCCAAGGCGAAGATTTGAAGTGACGAGGATTTGAGACTCTGGCGAATTGGAGAGGAAGTTGTGGGAGGGAATCTTAGGTGATTTGGACTTGCTCGTTTCTTCTTTTACCGTACCCTAAAGAGTAGACGAAATATGCGAGAAGTCGCGTGCAGTCCGCGTGTAACAGTTTTACACAAGTGTGTCCCCAATCTATAACGGATGCATGCATTCCAAGGCCCCATGCGCCTGCCTTCATCGGATCGCAGTTTAGTCGATGCATGACGGGAAAGAGAGGATACCAAAACAGTGTACAACAACTGACCAAATTGCAATCTCGAAGCAGCACATTCCGCCGACAATCAACATAACACTCGTCCGCCATCACAGTAGAGTGTAGTCGTGAAGTTGTATAGTCGTTCAAGTCCTCAGTATCGGATCCGGTGGAAGAGAGAGATCGTGTAGCGCTCACGTCACTGCTCTGGCAAAGCTCCTGTAGCCTGGAAGAAGGTCGAACTCCCGTAAAGCGATCGGCCGTTCAACACCTCGTGTCTCGACAAGATGGAAGAACACCACTAGATTGCTAGAGCGGAGATGCTGGCGAAGGTGAGAGAAGGGGCGTCCGTGCGATTTCCGCAGCGGGAGATATCGCACGCGAGACCGAACGATTCGTCCCGGGTTGTTCAGTTCCCACTGCCCTGGTCAAGCCCTGGTCAAGTTCCTGTTTCGGCGAGTGGGTGTTTGAGAGCGACATTAATACCGAAGTCGCGTCCTTGGAATAGGGTGGGCTTCTAGGAGCGTGAGTGCGTGGCTGAACGCGAAACATCACACAGCTAGAAGCGGAATGTCGGATCGACGATTTCGAGTGAATAGAACAGACCCCACGGCTTTGGCATTCGCCTGCCTGACGCGACAGGCGATACTGACCAGCTCCGATTGAAGGAAGATCTCTAATAGCTCTGAGGGAACTGGTTCGCCGGCTGTGAACGAACAATTAGCATCTTGCGAGTCGCGAAACGAATGGTCTGCACTTACAGGACTATTCAACATGCTCTGTCGCTTGTTCCTACCCTTCTTGATGTGACTCTTGAGTGCGCTGCTGTCCAGAGGCTTCAGCAGCTCGAAAGAGCAGAGAAGTTCTGCGCTGACGCTCATCACGGCACCCCAGTTGTCGAACTCGCCGCAGTAATTCGGGGCGCTGAATACGGTCACCAAAATCCTCTCGTTGAAGAATTCATAGCCATCTTCAACCACCATGTGTGCTCTGCAGACAAGATCAAAGTCATGCTTCTGCAAGAACTCCATAATGACCTTTTTGCCAAAACAGTAACTGACTCCTCGTTCGTTGGCTTCCCAGTCAGCTTCCATATCTGCCGGGTCTGACCAGAGGAGATCGTTGAGCAGTCCATAATCAGGGACGTCGGTGGGACGAGCGATGTTGCGAATGTCGTCCATGTGACTGAGAGAAGGACTAAGACCGCCGTGGACGCAGAAAATCTTTCCAGCCACGATGGCAGCAATTGGTAGGGTGTTGAACGTATCCACAAAAGTCTTCCAAACCTTGACGTTGCACCGTCTCTTACACTCATCGTAGAAGCCGTAAACGCGTGTGACGTTGGCACACTCGTGGTTGCCGCGCAGGAGGAAGAAATTCTTGGGGTAGCGAATCTTGTAGCAAAGGAGCAAGAGGATTGTCTCCAGACTTTGCTTGCCGCGATCGACGTAATCGCCAAGGAAGAGGAAGTTGCTGTTGGGTGGGAAGCCGCACATCTCAAACATGCGGATCAGATCAGTGTATTGACCATGCACGTCGCCAACGATTTTCACAGGCGGCGACAGTTCAAGCAATGCTGGCTGCGAGAGGAAGACTTCGCGAGCAGCGTTGCAGACAGCGGTGATCTCTGCATTCTTGAGGCAAACAGTCTTGGTGACCTTACCGGCGTAGCCAGCATCCACAAGTCGTTTGATCATGTCGTCGACGTCGGCATCCTTGAGCGCGCCAATTTCGGGGTTGTTCGACGAGGAGGCGGGTTGCTCAAGCTGGTCGACAAGGGAGAGTGCTGCAGCGGCGCCTTGAGCGGGTGCTGCGGCGGCCTTTTCCGCTTCTTTCAAAATGGATGGGCCTGGGTCCTTGCCATGAGTGTGATGCGTGCCGCTCCCTGGTGGTGCATCGGAGACCGCATCCACTTCTCCACTTCGCTGTGCCTCGGCGATGTCGCTATGCGGGTTCTTGACAGAAGCAGACGTTGTGGGAGATGGAGGTGGGTGCGGCGAGCCGCTGTCCTCGATGCTTTCTTTGCGTGCGTCTGCCTCAAGCATGGAGTTTCGCTTCGATCGCCCGCTTGTGGTCGACTTTACACTCTGTGCATCCGCTCGCTCGTCTGCAGAAGCGTCTCCAAGTCCTGATGTCGATCCTCGAGGGCTGTCCGCAGACTTGCCGCCGGGGATCTTGGTGCGCAGTGAGTTCCTAAACGAGCGCATTGATTCTTTAGTGTCGGATTTGCTGAATGAAGGGTATGAGTCCAGAGCTGGGCCAGGGCCAGTTGGAGTTTGTGACCCCGACGTGCTCTTGCCGTCCTTGGACGGTTGATTGCCCATGGTAAATGATGATGCGGGAGTTGTCAAGTCGGTAGTGACCGCCGGAGGGTTGTAGGCGTTGTCGTGTGCTGGCGTTGTTTGACTTGGCCTGGCGAAGTAGAGACGAGAGGTGGGATGCAAACGGGGTTATCGGCAGCGGCGTTAGGCGTTACCTCGACGATGCGGGGTTATGGAAGGTCGGTTGGTATCGTGAGAGGCAGAGACAAGAGGCCGAGGAGAGTAGTGGGGAGTCCAGTCAGCAGCCTGTCGCACTTTGCTGGGTCAGCACGTGGAAGCTTGGCGCGCGATGCTCGTGTTGCCAGGCGGGCAGCGGTGATGTGACCCGCGTACACACGTACAGGCGGAGGGCAGGTGTGAGTGAGGGTTGGGAGAGTCGTGGTGATGTTGCTTGGTGTAGCTGTGGGTGGGTGGGTGGTGGAGCGGTGGTGGTATGGGGGGTGGAGAGTGGTGGTGGAGTTGGTGGAAGCACAGAAGGGAAGTCTGGTCGTCGCAGCAGCTGCGCCCGAGCCGAATGACGATGTGTTTCGATGCGCCGGCATCAGCCCAGACTTTCCACACGTCCAGACTTCCAATCCCACCCCGCTAGCGATTCTTGGTCCCGGTGAGACGCGTCAAAGGAAGGCCTCGCCATACCGTCTCTATTTATCGCTCATCTACACCGCAAAATACCTCAGTCGGCTTACCTGGAATCTGACCAAGAGAAAAAGATCAACCATCTTCGTCGAAACATTATCCGGCATCATACTCGAGGCTCGCCACCCTCGCTGCCCATCTACACGTACCATGGTATCTTATGTCGAGGCAAGCCACGTGCTTCCGTGATGCAAGCCACCGCAGAGCCAAGGAATACACAACCGCATATCCTCATCGGTACCATGCACTTGACGAGCAACTCGTCGTTTCACAACCCATGAGCTTTTTCGGTCGGCTCTGACTCCAATAAAGTGCAGTCGTCCGACCTAGTTGCGGAAAGACCGGATCGTTCCTCTTGACGCCGAGACCATAGCATCGTTCGCATAGTTCTCTGCCAAGAGCCATGTGGAATTGCTCTCGGAACCATCCATCACTAGGGGATATCATGAGGCGATAGTCAAAGCTACTACTGAACAGTAACAATCAAATCAGAGAACCACAGGGTAGCAAACGCAGTGGTCATCACTGTTCAAGTCATACTGCAGAATGTCGGAAAGGCTGTCCGCGCGGGCTTTTTAGTAGAGCCCTCCAAGGTTGTCGTCTTTGCAGCTGATATGCCTCACGTGCGATGTGCCTCTACAAACTCTGGTCTACAAGGAAAACACCTAGAGCAGCACGCAATACTCACCAACAACCTGTATAAATATGACCCGGCGATGCGAAATAACAATTATCATCAATAATTCACGAGGTGAAGCCAATCAGAACCCTGTGCAAGCATTGACCAAGGGTCGGCAACTTCGCCCTGTAACCTCCGATCTAACTTCGACATCGTCTAGGTATCATTGAATCCTCGACGCGCATGAGCATCATTGGTGCCTCCCAAATACCCACCACCATATGTTCCGCCCTCCATACCTCGCCCGGGCGCGTGCCATTCGACTGGACGATGTCTGCACCAGTTGTGCGGGCAGATTGCTGCAGAAGCCGGCATGCAGCCCACGATATTTCACGGCGACCTCGAAGTCAAAGCAGACAGCCACCGGTCGGAGTCAACCACTGGAGCGATCATATTTCTGGGCGAATGTCCTGAAGACTAGGCAGGACTTGCACAAGGCGGGAGCCATTTTCTGGACAAGATCATATACACCGGACAAGAGACGGGCACAGTCGACCGCTGCATTTTCCGCGACACATACACCTGCGGAGCCACATTCAACAGCAGCAGCACAAGAACCACCACACCGGAGACGAAAGCGATTAAAGGAGGAGGCAGAAGCATTAGATCCGGAACAACAACTTCCTCCAGATGCCTCGTCCACCCTCTCACGAGCGGCGTCCGAAGCGCCTTCCAAATCGCTCAAGCGAACTGTCAACACTTTCCTTGCCCTCTGCAAGCCCCGGCTGGCTTTCCTTATTGTATTAACAACAACTGCATCATATTCTATATACCCGGTACCTGGTCTGCTCAGCACATCGGCAACGGCGGCACCATCTCTCAGTACTCTCACTCTGGGCTTCCTCACCAGCGGCACATTCTTGACCATTGCATCGGCAAACACACTCAACATGCTCTTTGAGCCCGCCTTCGATGCCAAGATGAGCCGCACCAAAAACAGGCCCTTGGTGCGAGGCCTCATCAGCAAACGAGCGGCTTTCCTGTTCGCCTTTGCAACCGGAGTGCTGGGTACGAGCATTCTATGGTACGGCGTAAACCCGACCACAGCACTACTAGGCGCCGGAAACCTGGCCCTCTATGCTTTCGCCTACACGCCGCTCAAGCGCATCCACCCAGTCAACACCTGGGTCGGCGCTATCGTCGGCGCCATTCCGCCACTCATGGGCTGGTGCGCCGCCGCAAGCCAATACAGCACCACCAACACCTCCATCACCAGCCCGGCATCCATCTGGGCCGAGTCGCAGGAGCTTCTCTTCACCCAGCAGGCCACGGGCGGCTGGCTCCTTGCGGCCCTCCTCTTCGCTTGGCAATTCCCGCATTTCTTCGCTCTGTCTCACGCGGTGCGGTTCGAGTATGCGGGAGCGGGATACCGCATGCTCACTTCTACCAATATCCCGATGGCAGCGCGGGTTTCGCTGCGCTACAGTCTCGCGATGTTTCCCATCTGCGCGGCACTAAGCTACTACGACGTCACAGACAACGGGTTCATGGTTACGAGCAGCGTCATCAACGCCTGGATGTTGAGGGAGGCGATTAGGTTCTGGCAACTCAACGGCGAGAAGGGTAGTGCCAGGGCTCTGTTCTGGGCAAGTGTGTGGCAGTTGCCGATCGTGCTTGTCTTGGGTATGGCACACAAGAAGGGATTATGGGAGCGTGTGTGGAGAGGTATCTTCGGAGAGGAGGATCTTGATGACGAGTGGGAAGATGATGAATAGGGGAAGTTTCAACCGCTTTCTGTTATCGGAAGGGAGAAACGGAATGAGTGGAAAGATGACGATTAGCTGACTGAGCTGAACTTAGATCTGTACATGTAGGAATCGCATGGAAAGAGCCGAAGAGGCTTGTATTTGTAACGTTACCTGCTGATCTGTCTTCCTCTTTCTGAAAAAAAAAGCACCTTCCTGTGCCCATCGCAAGGAAATCCATCGCAGGAAAAGCAATGGCAGAAAACGCAAAGCAGTCGCAAGTAAAAGCAATCGCAGAAATCCAAATCGCAGCCAATCTGAAGGATCAGCTACCTGTCTTCTTTAATCGCAACAGGAACAACGACTCGATCCAAACCGATATTCCAACCATTCCCCTCTCTTCGACTTCGAATCGAACTCGGAAACAACGCGTCTGCTGATCAGGTCAATGAATCACTTAATTGGCACCCACTTGGTCATCGACTGCACCCTCTCCCCATCCACAACCATGCCATCGGCGATGAAACTCACCCTCACCTCGTACGTCGCGCCCGAGACACCCTCCATAGGTCTTGCGTCCGAAAGCGTCAACTTGCCCACCGCGTCACGAACGTCCGCAAAAGTGACGCCGCTGGGGATGCGCAGAGAGCAGTTGACATGCCTGAGGGGGCCAAGGGGCGGGGTCATGAGCGGCCGGGGTTCGACGCGTATGATCAGGCTGACCCACACGACACGGAGGGTCGGTCAGCTGCATCTTGAGCCAGGCCGGCTGCGGAGCTGGGCACTTGGTCTTGGAGGTTGCGTCCAAGGTGTAGCCCCGGCACAGGCTGCGCGGCATCTTGAACCCGATGTTGACGAGCTGGCCGCGCGGGGTTGGCTCGATGCTGGTCTGGAAGTCTAGGGGCTTGACGAGTCTGAGGACGACGGGGGGCGTGGTGACGAAGCTGAGGCTTGGGAAATTGTTCTTGATGAGGCCGCGGAAGGCCTTGATCGGGCACTGGGGGGCGGGCGGCGGAGGGGGGAACTTCTCGTCCAGGGCTGCTTGTTCTTTGTCCGAGACCCTGCGCATGCTGCTGGTTGGCGGCGCCAGCATGTTGACGGTGAAAACGCCGTTGTAGATGGGGATGCCGCTGGTCAGGGCTCTCATCTCGGCGTGGCTCGCGTCGGGCCAGGTCCTGCCGTCCCATTCTGTCGTGCCATGCGGCGAGGCGACGGTGGGGCTGTTGACCTTCTTCCACAGCTTGCGCTTGATCGCAGGGGTGCGCTCGATCGCGTTCTTCCAGGTGCAATTGACAAGCTGCTTGTTGGTCAGCAGATTTTCGGAAGGGACGTACTTGAGGACCTCGCCCAGGAGCTCGGGCTGGCCGAAGACTTTGTTGGCGTTCTTCGCTCCCGCGTCGGTCGGAGGGGGCTGGTGGGCATCATTGTCGGCGGGAGGCTTGCGCGAGAGGAGCTTGTCGGTCCAGCAGCTGAAGATCTCACCCCACTTCTTCTTCTTTTCCTCTTCCTTGACACGGCTCCTACGGTTACCTTGCACCTTGTGGATCGCAAAGGCCGAGTCGGAGGGAGGGGCCATCGTTGCTGCTCTCTTGTGTGAGCGGGTGTTTTTTTGGTTTGTCGGTGAGTGGGTGAGAATGGATTCATCCTGAGGGAGAGCGGACTTTTCTGCACTTTGAGGTGAGCCGACACCTGGTGTCGGGAAGTGAATCAGAGTGTCGGTATTGCCAGTCAAAACGCGTTTGTGCGGACGAGTCACTTGTTGAGACGGTCGAAAGTGATGTGGAAAGTTGGATTTCTTTCAGCTGGATTCACAGACGAGTCTTCACAATACATTGTGCCAGGGCGAACAAAGGACCCCCGGGGCTGGCGACGTTGGCGAGGTATAGCGTTCACCTTGCTAGTGATTGGTACCTACGAGCGAGCAATTACGACATATTCAGCCAAGATGAGCCCCCCTGGGTAATTCTAGTGCAGTGAAGCCACTACACGCAGCAGCATGCTTCTTGGCAGTAACGCAACCAGTTGGAAAGGGGTTGCCAGTGAAGGAAAAGAAGCATTGACGATACCAGCAACCATGTACGAAAGTACCTTGTAAGAACCAAGTCGCTGGCCATTGTTTCACTGGCAAGTGAAACGGAAGCACCCCCGTGAATGCCAGTGTCGAGCAAGCCGGCACCAAAGGGTCGCAAGTGAACTTGAGTGTCGGCGGCTGCCTGGAACCTCTCCCTTTTAAGATATCGACTGGCCCTCAAGTTCTGCTTTTTATCAGTCCCACACACCAGCCGACATCCTACCACCTAAGAACGCCACCTGCGATCGCTTTGTATGGCAGCATGGCGACCACCAGGCAGAACAACTCGAACGGTGCGCCCGCATCGAAGGCAAGATATCCCTTGACCACGCTGCTGACCTCTGAGATCGATACTAACCTTCAACAGAAGAGCAAGACCCCGCGCAAGCACCCCGCCAGGAAATCGACTTCGCACAACGAATCCAAGTTCGCGAAGATGGCTTACGCTCCACCAAGGGTATCCGGATCACGTGTCGCGAAGGCCACCAAGAAACAACCGCCGCCGGCGTCGGACATGTTGCGTCGCATCACACGAAGCATGACCAACACCAGCCGGAAAGCCGTGTTCAACACCACCGAGCTCCTTGAGAATATCATCTCTTTCCTGCCACCTCTCGACATCGTGGCGAAAGCACAGAGAGTCTCCTCTGAGTGGAAGGATTTCATCGCCAGTTTGCCCATAATTCAGACCTTGCTGTGGCGGCCTCGATTCACTCGTGTCTTGGGACCAAGCTCAAACTCGCACGACATCGAAGCGTTACGAGACAACTCGACACCAGGATGCCGTTCTTATTGGACCCTTCCTGGAAAGATACCCCTGATCGACTTGGCTATTGGCATGCCGATGTACTCGGAAGCAGTGGAATTCCAGGACCTTTTCTTCGAAAAATCCGGCGGACTGACGATGGTCAAAACCGCTCCCAATGCCATTGGAAATCTCAAAACAGCGCACTTTAAATTCAACGACTATGACATCAACATAGCATCGCACGGAGCTCGTCCAACTTGGTTTGACGTGCACATCACTTCGCCCCCGATCCAAGTTGCTCAGATGTGTGTCTGGGTGAGGCCAAAGTTCATTATGTCAAGGGATGATTGGCCAGGAAAATGGGTCCATGCTACTCTCTACGATCGTCACGGGATCACGTTCGGAACTGCCGCTGAAGTTTTGAATAAAGTGATGAACTCGAGGCCACAGAGGTGGACCGGCGGGTGGCCATGGGCGTCAATCGGCTTTGTGACCGATGCAAAGGGACCGTAATCAACGGTCTCAGAGGACTAGCGGCATCTCAGATCGCCGTCACATACCGTGAGCCTTGGACTAGAGAGAGGCAGAAAGGATGGCGGAATGACTGGAGACAGGTAGTAGTTATCCCGGCTGCACTACGACGACTATCGAGACAGGCTAGAAACGTGGTCGGCGAGCCTCTGGATATTTCGGATCCACAGGCGGGTGTTGGTCGTCTGTTGATTTCCAGAACAGGCGAAATTCAACGACGCTGAACAGGCATAATTCGGCAACAGAGCTAGCGATGAGCGACATCGATACAGATTGCATCGCTACGAAAAACGACACAGTCTGGGAAGCAGGCCGGCGAGGATCACGAAGGGTCTCAGATTTTCAGGCATGTTTTTGATCGTTTCCTTCTTTAGTTTCCGAATGAAAATGTGTTAACTATTACATTAATGAGTATTGACAGTACCCGGAACGATCATACCGTTGCCCTATCCCTATGAGCGAATATTGTAGGTAAAGTAAGACGTTGACGAGTTCAGTTATGGACCTACGAACCGGTGACCGCGGCTGGGTCCAGGCAAGCACGTGAGCATGGTCTATTGTGAAGCTGATAATGGGCTTTGCCAGTCAATGGAGTGGCACGTGTGAGTAGTCAGTTAAGCAGGTTTTTGTCACGTGCGCTTTATTTTTGTGGGTTGGCGGGCCGTCGGGTGATTTAGAGTCTCGCGTGAAGTGAAGTGTCTAGCTTGGCGGTTGATCTTGGCTTATCTCGATTGGTGTCGCAAAGTCTACACAATAACAAACCTTCGAAGTCGCGCCATTTCCTCGATTACCAAAAGGGTGGCAAAGATCCGCCTCAGCAACAGGGACCCTTCCGCAGTATTGAAGTACAAACCCAGACGAGCAACTGAGCTTTCACACCGCGGCGACACCATCATGGCGTCCGCCGGTGAGATGGACAAGCATGACGTGGCTGACAACTCGGTAAGAGATCGTGCCTCTGTCGTCGCGGTACGTTTTCCGATCCAGTGCTAACTATCTTGGACAGGAACACAACACTTCCGATGCCACCCTGGCATCGGCTGTGGAGGCAGACAGAAACGACGAGCCTTCTTCTTTAGTGAGCGATCTTGTGCTCAGCTGTGCGCGCGATGCAAAGCCCGATATTGATCATCACGAATAGGAAACCCCGATCACACAGCAAGACACCGTTGGAGAGCCAATTCTCGACGACAACGCGTCGGTCGCAGCGACGGAATCCGACACAACGCCAACCTCGGATGTGAGGCATTTCGCCACTCATAGAAATCGAAGGTCTCGAAGGTCTCGACACGTGAGAAGGTTGGCCCTCGAAGCCAGTCGAAACGCCGTCCTAGACACCCCCGAACTTCTCGAAAACATCATCGCTTGCATTCCACGCGCCCATATCCTCACTGCAGCCATGCGAGTCTCCCAACACTGGAAAAAGACGATCGAAACATCTCCGACCATCAGAACCTTGCTGTGGCGTGGCAATCTGGTACTATCACCGCGCGGGGGCACACACGACCCGACGGCCATAGTCGAACATCGTCGCGTCTTCTCCTGCCACTCAAACTTCCAAGTCCCTACTAAGCAGGCCTTCGGAATGCCCATCTACTCGGGAAGCATCGAGCTGAACGAGCACCTCTTCACCGGCGATCCCCCGAAAAAGGACATGTTCACCACTGGCAAAAGCTACGGCCTCTTCAGCGAACCCGGGCCGATACGTCCTGCCAATCCATTCATCCCTGCCGAGTGTCACAAGGAAGGCCGCATGTCCTGGGTCTACAAGGTCAACCACAAGCCAAGAACGGGCAAAGTGCGCCCAAGCTTCCTCGACATGTTCATCACCTCGCCTCCGATCACGACCGCTCAGGTGTCGGTCTACATGTGGTCGTGTGTCATGGCGGTGTTCCCGCTTTGGGTCTGCGCGAGCGTTTACGACCGCCGTGGGATCACGTATGCCATCGCTGCGGAGGCCATCCACAAGATCAGATCATGCATCCCGCCTAGGGACCATCGTGGTGAGGACTACATCCCTCCGATGATTTGTTTCGTGGCGGACGGGAAGAAGTTGTCTGTGGATATACTTGAGGTGTAGTGGCAGTTCATGATTCGCAAGGCCCGAAAAAGTACGGGACGGGCGTTGGCGAACGATGTAGGACCGAGCAAGCAGGCGTCTTCGAGAAGTAATGAGATCTCACCGAAAGCAAGACTGGGTAGCGGCGGTCAAGGGGAGAGTTCAAGAAGCGGATTACAGAGGTAAACATCGCCTCAGAGTGTATAGTCGTGACGGCGGATTTTTGAGAACGGAGAGAATCCGGGACAGCAGTCGGAGTATTACTAGTATGTACTTTGATGATTGTTTTGCATCAAACTGCGTCAATTAGCTGGAATGAATTACAATATGGTAGCATCGTCGATCAACTGAAGCCTGACCACTTGAATGTCTCAACAGACACTACCTGCACCTACTTGTCCGACCTTGTGGCCACCACCACATGTACACTCTGCGCAGTATTGCCTCGCTTTTGCATCAACTTGGTCCCAGGTATGAAAGGATTGTCAGGTTCAATCGGAGGATCGAGGACAAAGGGACAAAGGAACAGGCTAACTTTAAAGAAAAATAGATCGAGGTGCGATTGCTCAGCAGATCGGACACTAAGCTCGAGAGTGAGATCTTGACCTAGAAGTGAGAGAGTCGCGTTTGAGTTCGCGCTCGAAGCTCTTCAACACCCACGCAACCAACGACCAACTTACAACCAACTGCAACATTTGGCCTTGAGCGCACCTCCCGGAAGACTGCAGTCGTCCTTTGTCGCCAGTTCACCACGACTACCGCCACCGTCGACAACTTCTCGATCCCGCATCGATTCTCCTGAATTCACTCTGCTGCACTAATTGGCCGCCACCGCCCGGAACCCTCCTCGACCCACGATGAACTGACCAACGCCGTTCACGGCCAATCCTCGCTTACCAATATCATTTCAACATCATGCACTCAACCGATTCAACTTCAGCGGCCATGAAAGTCTTTGCAGTCCCAGAACTACTCGAGGCAATCATCGGCGTGGTGCCAGACCGTCACATCCTCACGCGCATCCAACGGGTGTGTCGCAGCTGGAAAGCCACCGTCGATGCATCTCCCATACAGAAAAAGCTCTGGGTACGCAAAGGCAAAGACGCAGTCGCTGCAAGTCTGATCTCCACTCATCGCTACTCCCCCGAACGCTTCTTCGCCATACCAATCTACAACATGTCCAATCGGCACAAACAATCTTCTCAGGAGCGCGTACAACTTGTACCGCGACTGTTGCGTGTCTTCTCTCTTGACTCATCGAGATTCTGGGTTCGGCCGAGCATACACTGAACGCGATCTCCTCGTTGAATACAGCCCTTCCGAATCCGAAACCGACACGAATACAAGACCGGCGTTCTTGGACTGTTCTGGCCTGTCGTGGTATCGTATGCAAGTCTGTGATCCTCCCATTACCATGGCAAGGTTGCACTTTACCAGTGGTGAAAAGGCAGCCTGGGGTCAGCCTGAAGGCGGCGAGACAGAGGACATCTACACCACGATCTACGACAGAGATGGCATCACGATGGGCCTGGTGTACGACACAGCCGCCGCCACCCTCCGTCCGAGAGCTGGCAACATGAGGAACGACCCTGAGCACGGCTGGAACTTCCATTTGACTTTCGGATTTGAGCACAACACGTGGAGCTACGTCGATGGGAGCGATGAGTCGGACTTTGATCTCGAATCTGATGATGAGGCAAGCTACCGCAGTCAAGATGATGGCGGAGAAGAGACTGGTGCACCATACAGATTCGACATCGAAGAAATCGATGCTGATGAAGAAGGATGAAACAAGTGGGGCCGCTGGGGCGAAGGTCATGTGTGTATTGGAGATGCCCTGTTACCTATTTGGGAACGATTCTTGGGAATCTGAGTTACGGCACGAAGATATTGTACTCACACGCACGAATGGACTGTGTATTTAACCTTTCATTCCAACGAAAAGTAGACTACCCCTTCAGCTCTCCGATGGGCTAGTCCCCTCGCCCTTAGACAGGAGTCAATGATAACCAATATATATTGTGGTATGATCTGTAGGATGTCATGACTCCACGATAGATTGGCTTGGAGGAAATCTTGGATCACTTTCGCAATCGACTTCGATACATGAGACAAAGGTATTGTTGAGCTCAAAAGAGAGACCCAGCATAAAGGAACAAAGAGTTCGCGACTCAGTAAGTCTAAGTCAACGCATCTGACCAGATAGTGGAAAATCCTGGTCTCTACCCGTTCTGGTCTAGCGTCGTCGCCATTGAGTGAAGTTGCATGACGGAAGATGCCGTTTTGCATTAACTTACTTAGTAAGATGCCAATCCTGTTCAACTGTCTGTTCAGTCGTGAACGCTACTTGTACCAGGACTGTACCATCAACACACTCTTGTATGGCAATCGCAACTCGATAGTTCCCGCCAGCAGCAACCATACTAAGCATACCATCTGGGCAGAATACTTCAGATCGAACTAATAGCAGTGGGCACAAAAGTCTGAGGCAAAGACCACACGCTGCACAATTAGCCTGCACAATCCACCATCCTAGCTGCCAACTTTTCTCCTCAACATCCAGAGTTTCCAGAAAGCATGTCGGATAAGTAGTCAATCAAGTACTCCAATCCTCAGCCTCCGAGAGCTCCTCCTTGAATTCGGCGACCGCCTTCTTCCCTTTCCTAGCCTTCTTGACCGGCGTCTCGCCATCCGCCAGGGCCTTCGCGCCGCGCTTCTTGCCCGGAGTGGCCTTGGGCTTGGGGGTAACGGCCTCGGGAGTGGCGGCGTCGGGAGAGTTGTTGCCAGCCTGAGCGGCGATTTTCTTCTGGATCTTGGCCCAGGCGTTGCTCGCGGAGGCCGGGTTGGTCATGCCGGCGAGGCCGGCAAGTTTCTTGTAGTCGACCTGTGTGGTATTGCGGGTTAGTTGATGGATTGCTTGAAAGTATCAGGGATGTGGGATTGCGCACCTTTGGCTTTTCGCTGAAGCAGAGCCAGGCGAGAGCCATGAGATGCTTCTCGCGGTCGGATAGTTCGTTCTTGGGATCCATGCTGGAGGGATGTTAGGATGTTGTGGTAATGAGCGAGAGTGAGGGGCGTACCTGATCAGTGCGGGGTGGGATTTTTGTTGATTGTGGAAGTGGATTATTGTAGACGTGAAGTCTGGGATGTGTTGTTGATGTTGATGTGTGTGGGTGAATGTGGGGTGGATGAAAGAGGATATGGACGTCAACACCGGGATGATGTGGTGTCAAAATGAAAGTGTGTGATCAAGTGACGGGAAATGAAAATGAGACAGCAAGAAAGAAAAGGCCTGCAAGTGTCGTCACATGCGGTCTTGACAGGCAGTGAGGTTACACAAGGTTGCAGATGAGGCACGGCACTGTACATACGCACGGACGTGAGCGCGCGCCACGCGCAAAGTGCATGCAGAAAGTGACAAGTCGCAGAGTGAGGGCAGATCGCAAAGTGAGGGAGTCAAATAGAAACGCATGTGCTTACATTTGTGAACATTCTGTCATGTCTTCCTTCCCTTGGTTGTTGATGTTGCTCGCCGCTTTCTATCCCGAGCGTCTGTACCTCTGCCCAAAAACACATCCACTGGCATCATGAAGCCATCCTCCTCCACCGCAGCATTCAATTGGTGCAATTCATCTTTCTGTTTGTTAGCGGCTTCTTCCTCGGCGTTCAAAATGTTCTGTCCCTGGTGATCCTCAATAGACGGTTTGGCCTCAACCGACGCACAGGACTGATCATAAGCGTCCAGAGCTTTCTGGTCATATCTGTGCACTCTTCGGAGATGTTGGCGAATCATGAATCGCTTCTCGTAAAAGCGATAGTGTTGCGCACACCGCGTTTCCGGACAATTGAATCCAGATCGAGCTTCTACGCTTCCTTCAACATCTAGGTCTTCTTCGTCCGACGTTGGAAGATCCGGGATCAACTCAGGGTGATAATTGGTCAATGTGTCTGCAGAGTTTCCGACAGCTGTTTCCGGCATCGTGCGGAATGTCATTTGCTCGCCAAACAAGGCAGCACATCGCTTGGTTGCGCGGTCGATGACAGCGGGACTCCAACCTGCCAGAGATGCTACGCCGAGCACCTCACTCCAATCACGAGGACCGAGAGCGTGATCTCCAGATGGATGTTCAGTGTGATCTCGAGCTGGCGATTTCGCTCGACCGCCATTGTTTGCATTCGTAGCATGGTCAGGCTCCTCTTCAGATAGTTCCACTGGCACCTCGTTCGTAGTCGGTCGACGCTTGCGTTTTTGTGAGAGTGGTTGCGCAGCTGGTTCTGGAGTTTCGATTCGACTTTGTGCACGATATCGACGACTCACATGCAGACCCATTAGAACATCGTCTAGTCCAGAGAGGATATGACGAGCGCTCGGTCTAAGTAGCCGTCTTGTCTCATCCTCGTCAACCATAAGTTCAGGTTTGCGGAAGTCTTGCGGTGCTGTTTCATCGTGCTCGCTGCCAGACATGTTGGATCGAACATTGCTTGCCACACTGGATTCTCGAGACAAAATTGGTGGCGGACTGGAAGGTATGTGAGAGGTAGATCGCGATCTCAATCGAGCTGGCATTGAGGGCTCGGTGTCTGCTACCCATGAGCGAGCAGAAAAGCGTTGCTTTGCCTTGCGCAACATCAATGCCTGAACTTCGTCCTCTAGGTCTGTACCAGCTCTCCATGGAATTGGCATCCGAAGCGTGCTTTCAGCAGCATCGTCCTGAAGAGGGTCTTTGCCGAAACTCTCGCATTTTCGTGGTACGTCGTTTGCATGCAAAGGCCAGGAAGTCCAATTGTGATCAGGATACCATGGCACGCTTCCATCTTCTTCGGTCTTGATCCAGTGTTGTTTGCTCTGCCATGGCAGTGACTTCGCTGCAATGTCACGGTCGTACAAGCGAGCCTTCAAGGCGTGAGCATTGTACGAATGAACGCTCAAATCGTTTGCTCGTTCCTGATCGATGGAGGCAATCAAAGCACGTTCATCAGCTGTGTAATCACGCCAAGTACTGGCAGGTCCGGCGAAACGATTCTCGCGATCGTCTTCGAAGCTGTCTTGCTCCGACTCAGCTGAGTTGTCTTGTCCAAGATTTGATTGAGCTGCGAAAGGCTTGGCATCTACAACCATAGATTGCGAGGAAGGGGCCTCTAAGAATTGTGACGGCGAGCCAGGGTCATCATCGCCGTCTGAAGACATCATCGTGTTGTCTGTGAATCAATCGTAGCGGCGAACGGATCATTGCTGATGGAGGTGTCTGTCGTATGGTTCAGGAGACGACAGTCGGTGCACTCGATAGAGAGTGCTGGCGGCCTAATTCGAGATGAAACGTCGAGTATCAGACATGCCTGTCCCTGGCAATGACGTCCAATATGGCCAGACTGGGCGCGGAGCTTTCTCACACGCAGGCGCAAAGGCGTTTGTGAGGTTGGGAGAGCAAGAGGAAAACCGGATCTCGAACGTTAGTCCGTGGGCGTGCCGAGCCGATGGTGGCGCTAATCGGGCGGCGCTAAACCCTGTATGATGCTCCCAGCCACGAGCTACGGGTACGCTACTCTGAACTCCCCGCCATCACACTTTCACACATGCAAAGTGCTCTCTGTGTCTCAGAGCCCGACGATATAATCGCCCGTGGAGCCTGTGAAGCAAACCTTCTCGTAGTCCTTGTCCTCATCCTCACTCTCTGTGTCACCTGTCTTGCTTGCTTGTTTGTACTGCCGAGTTCCTGTTCCTGCACATCGCCTGCATCCATCCATCACTGAACCTCACCTCACCCAACCATCACCCACATCATCAGCTTACCGCAGACGTCACCGTACATAGTCATCCAAGCCTGCTTGCGCAACCTCTTCCTCGACAAGACATAACTCAGACCCATTGTCGCATCTGTCTGAGTCGGTCCAGCCTCACACGCGGCAGCTATCCGTCCAAAACCCATTGGGCCTTGGAACTGTCGCACCGCATAATCGCCCTCGACCCGACCACATTACTGGATAGCGTCCTGCCCGAGCGACTCGAGGCTATCATCATCCAGTAACACCGACACCTCTGTCAAACAACACCCTCGACCAATTCAACCCCACCACCACCTCCAACAAAAATGGCAGTCTCCGGCTTCCTCTTCGTCAGCTGGCGCATCTTCCAGCTCGTCATCCTCATCCCAATCGTGGGCATGCTGGCCTGGTTCGTCCACGGCTACGTCGAATCCAACCAACTCACCCCCAACTTCATCCTCGTCTTGTTCATAGTCTCGGTCCTAGCACTGGCCTGGTGTTTCGCAACACTATTCAACTACCTCCGAGCGCGCCACGATGCGCTCTTCGTCGCACTTATCGATCTCGGCTTCGTCGGAGCACTGATCGGTGGAATCGTCACTCTACGCGGAATCTCCAATGCCAACTGCTCGAGCTTCTCTTCCGGCAGCTTGTACTTCGATCTCGGACCATTCGGATATTACGGCCGCCAAAGCGACAGTCCATGGGCCGTCAA